>CEAE01003797.1_pt1 | contig 23722 bp, 23 predicted proteins | sample 554951 | NCBI WGS metagenome assembly CEAE01 (sample SAMEA3182076, study PRJEB8094) | gut metagenome | biome: human; feature: gut; material: Stool; isolation source: human stools | place: Canada | collected 2012-03-28
TATCACGTCAGTGCGCTGATGTCAACGCTCATTCCCCTGCGCTTTTATACCGGTCTGAGCCGTCCCCCTGCTAAGCCCTTTCACACAGGAAGTGCTCCCTTCCGAAGCTGACCTGATCCCCTTCCCGCAAAGGCTCTGCCTCGTTTGGAAGCAGCTTTTTGCCATTGACGCATGTTCCGTTGCGGGAATTTAAGTCCCTCACATAAAGCCCCTTTTCCCCGGCTTCTATCCGGGCATGAAGCCTGCTTACAGAACGGTCCTCCAGCACGACCGTCACCCTTCCCTGCATTTTCCCGAACGTGATCGGAAAATCCCGCAGCAGGATTTTCCTGCCGCCCTCCTCCGATTTTAAACACAGCGGTTTTTGGACAGAAGCCTCCCTCTTATCCAGATCCGCAAAATATACCGTCTCCTGACTGCCGCTTTCGTAAAGCTGCTGCTCATAGCTGTCCCACACCATGTCGGACCATTCCTCTGCCGTCTCCTGCTCTGTTCCCTGCTTCTTCTCCCTTTGCAAAAATGACAGCAGCCGCTTAAACACGCCAGTTTTTCTGTCCTTTTTCTTTCCGGCAGCTTCTTCCAGCCATTCCTCCTGTCCGGCTGCGAAATCATCCTCCGGCAGCAAAAAACTGCTTCCGCCTGTCTCTGCCGCCTCAGACATCCAGCCGTTTTCACCGGCTGTCCGCTCTGTTTCCTCTGACGTCCTCCCTGCCGTTTCTCCGCCGCGCCTGTCCGGATCTTCCTGCGTTCCCCATCCTGTTTTTACCGCCGCCAGCTCCTTTTCCAGCAGCGGCAGAAATGAGGACAGCACAAAATAATCCGCTTTAGACATCCGGTAAAACTCATACGCCAGATTGACCGCCTGTTCCTGCCCGTGATCCGTATGTCCCAAAAAGAAATCCGCCAGCCCCCCGTACTGGCTTTCTGCGCTCCTGCTGCCGGGATAAAAAGCAAAATACAGCTCCCTCGTCTCCACATCGGCAAAGATCATCCCCTCTTCCAGCAAAAGCCCCGATTCATCCAGCATGTATTCCCCCAGATCCGTCTGAACCGCCGCAATCTCCCGGATGATATACGCAAGATCCGCCGCCTTTAGCTTTCCGCCCTCATACAGCCGTTCCAGCGGCTGTTTGGAGGAAATCTCATAATACAGAAAATCCTCGCCGTCCATCTGGCGCAGGCTGCATGGCAGAAGCCTCCCGATCCTGTTGTGCATCATAATCCGGTAATCATACCGCTCTGCCAGCTCTTCCCCGCTGCACGCCAGCACCATATAGCTGTGATTCAATTCCCTTTTATATACTGCTTCCCGCTTCATCATCCTGCATTCCCTCCGGTATCCGTTCCCTGCCTACCTCCAACGTCCTGCATCCCTTCCAGCATCCTGATCCCCCTGATATACGGCACTGCTTCCCGCACTGCCGCCTTTTGTTTCACATAAAGCGGCTTTACGGCGCTTCCCAGCTTTGAAAACGGCGTTTCCCTCGTCATCGTTACCGTAACGCTCAAAATTCCGCTGTCTACCCGGCAGCTTTCTTCCGAAAAACGGAGCGCTTCCCCCTCCATGATCTCTTCCAGCTGCCTCTGCACATATCCTGCGCCCCGCTCCGGGAACCTGCTCCCCCGGAATGCCGCGGCATATGCCGCCTGCGATAAAAAGCAGCCCTGATACAGATAGCTCCCCAACCAGATTAAAAGCACAATAACGATCGACGCAAGCGGAAGGATCAGCGCCGCTTCCACGACAACATACCCTTCCATGCCGCTTCCTTTTATCCTGCCGTCTCCTTTTCCCCTGCCGCCTCCTTTTACCCTGCCCGCTCCAGAAATCCCGTCAGCAAAAGTGACGTCAGCAGAAACGGGGCAAAGGGCAGCCTGCTCGTTTTCCGCAGCTTTCCCGCCGTCATTCCGATCCCCGCCCAGACTCCCGCCAGCAAGGAGGCGGTGCACAAAACCGACAGGCACAGTCTCCATCCCAGCAAAAGCCCCAGCACCAAAAGCATCAGCCCGTCGCCTTTCCCGATCTTTCCTTCTGTCAAAAGGCTCATCGCCAGAAATACGCCCGCCGGGGCAAGCGCCGCCAACAGTGCCGCCGGCGTTTCCCGCCCCCGGCTCAGGCGGATCCCCGCCGCGCACACCCCTGCTGCCGCCCCTGCCCACAGCGTCCATGCCGCGATCCTTTGTCTGACGCAGTCCGTTACCGAACAGCACGCCCCAAATACGATTGCCATTCCGATTTCCATTTTTCTCCATAATCCTCCCCATTTCCATTCTCAGCCGCACGACGGGCACGGATGCCGTCCCGACTCGACCGCCTCCGTCAGCGTAACGCTCTCGATCGTCCGTTTTAACCCGGTACAGTTTACGGTGCTATGATACCTGCTCCCGCCTTCCGTAATATATACAAGGCTGCTTTTTCCGCCGCAGGCAAGGCACGGCGTATATTTTCCGCCGTCCTCTGTATCCATGCCCTGCGCCTGCTCCCTGTCCACCATCTGAATGGCGGGATTTAAATAGCGGCAGCCCCTGTCCCTGTGATAAGCGCTCCCCGACCGGGTAATGTATACAAGCTCCTCTTCCTCTCCGGGGCGTTCACTGCCTGCCCCGCTTAAATCATAACCGTTCCATTTGTGCATCACACAGCCGTTTGCCGTATAACCTCCGCCAAATGCCGCCACTCCGAACGGGGCTTTGATCCGGTTGACATTCATCAGCCTGATCTCACAGTCCCCGCCTTCCTGTCCATACGCATACAGCGCCATCTGCCTCCCGGTCTGATGCAGCTTTGCCTCCTCTGCCGAATAGGTCCGAAACATCAAAAGCAGGGACAGCAGATTGACTGCCGCAAATAAAAAGATCGGCAGTACCAACGCCGCTTCCACCGTCATATTTCCGGGAAGCCCCCGGCAGGATGCCCTTTTTTCCTTCTTGCGGCATCGGAAGCCATCTGCACAGAAACTGCCCTGTCCGTCCGTTTTTTGCCTGCTGCTTTGGAGAGAAAGCCGCAGAAAATATCCGTCTGCTATTTTTTTCGATTTCCAAAAAGACATCCTGCCCGTCCCTCCCCTCTATTCGTACTCATATCTGCGGGTAATCTCATAGCTTCCTGTGTAGCCACTCACTACCCTGATGCACGCCTCCATGCCGTCGATCAGCCCGTCAATCCTGAACTGCCCGTTTCCCGGCGTCAGCCGTATATCGCTCTCCATGATGTCCGCCAGCCCTTTTACCGCGTCCTTGGAACCATGGCAAAACAGCAGCGCCCCAAGATAATCCCTGTATGACAGACCGCTTTGCGGACTGCTGTACGAATCCAGATGCATCCGGTATGTTAAAAGCTGTGAAAACGGCGTATTCCACGTGCCGTCTGTTTTCATGATCGGGACCTTATCCCCTTTCAGCAGTATCCGGATGTCCTTGACGCTCTCTGCATAAGCCCATGCAAACAGAATCACCGTTGCGATCGTATCCGCCATTTCCGGCAGCCCTACGATCCCCGCAATGAGCTTTGCCGCAAGCTCCGCCTCGCTGCGCTGGGAGCTTCCGAATAAAAAGGCAGCATTTGCAGCCTCCCGTATGAGCAAAAGCTCCCGCAGCGTTTTCTTTAAATTTTCCTGATCCTGCGTTTCCTGCTGCAAAATATATTCCACCTGATACGCCAGCGCGGAATTTTCTTTTTCCTGACCGAAATATCCGCATTTTTCCAGAATATATGCGTACAGCAGCCCGTTTGCCAAGAGCCCGTCCGCCTTATCCTTGTCCGCGGAAAGCCCCGTGCCCTGATTCAGGTTCCGCACAGACGGCCTGCCCTCTCCCGAAATCGACGCGCCGGAAATCTTCATTCCCTGCGCAGCCACGCCTAAAATTCCTTCTCCCCGCGTCGCCTGCACAGCGTCGGAGGGCGTTTCCGGGATTTCCCCATCCCAGTCCTCATCCTCCAGCTTTTTCTTATGGAGGATTTCTTCTTTCATCGCCTCCTCTGCCGCGTCCCATTCCGCTTCCATGTCATGTCCCTGCCATTTTTCCGTATCGCGCCCAAAGCCAAGCAGCTCCTCCGCCAGCGAAATCCCGTTTGTATCCTTCATATACTCGACCACATGATATTTCAGCACGCTTCCCTCTTCGTCCGTCGCGATCCCCGCCTGCTGCAACGTGACCGACTGCGTTGAAAGTCCCGTAATGTCTTTTGCCCCGGACAGTACGGCAAACTCCTCCTGCGGTCTTAAATTTCTCTCCATATAATCGAAAATATGCTCTTCCGTCCGGTGATAGGACGGATCGCCCGTCCCATAGGAGGTGTCGATAAAAAACAGCTCATACTGCTTCAGCATTTCCCGATGGTATTCCGCCAGCGCCGAATCCAGCGCCATATCCGCACAGCATTCAATATGCAGGCGGATCGTCGAAATCCTCGCCGCCGTTATGACCGCCATGATCATCGACAGCAAAATTCCCATGACCAGCACCAGATATACTGTCATATAGCCGGGCTGACCGCCGCAGCCTTTGCCGCAGCGGTTCCCGTCAGGCTTTTTTGCAGACGCACGGGCTGTAAGCTCCCGGCTCATATCTTTCCCGCCTGAGATGTGATCTTTCCAAAAATTGATGTGACCAGTTCCGTGATTCTGTCCTTAAAGATCAATACCAGCCCTACGGCGACAAGGATCAAAAGCACGATCTCTACCGTTCCGACTCCGTCTTCATTTCCCAATACCTCCCGCACACGCTGTTTCATACGGCACCATGCCGCCTTCATGCTCTGTCTTACATACATCATTCCGATTCCTCCCATCTGTTCATCGTTTCATTTTGCAGCCTTGTCACATTCCGCCGAAGGAAAAGCACGCGGGAACCATAATCAGGATCATCACCACGCCCAGCATCATCAGCATCGGCGCAAGAAGCCTCGTCTGCGCTTCTTCCCCCTTCCGCTTCGCTGCCGCCTTTCGCTCTTCAAAGGCATTTTCCGCCTCGTGCCCCAAAGCCAGAATCAGCTCGCTCGTTCCTTTCCGGACGTTCTGCGCCAAAAGGGACGCGCATTTCCTGTACTGCGGCAGCCGGATACGCTTTCCGAAATTCTCAAACGCTTCCAGCTGCGTCATCCCGCTTTCCATTTCCCGGAAGGTACGCAGCACCTCTTCATATACCGCACCAGTTCCCGGCTTTGCCCCCTCCTGCGCCAGCCTTGCAAAGATCTGCCGCACCGGCATTCCCGTCTGCGCCAGAAGCGTCAGCCGGGACAAAAAGGACGGATATTCCGCCAAAAGCTCATCCTGCCTCTCCTGCCCCTCCTTCAGCAGATCCTTTTCATAGGCAAAATTTAAAAGCACGCATCCAAGCGCTGTCAGCCCCATGATCCAAAGCCCGTAAGGCTCCCTGTGCTCTTTCCAGACCACCTGCCTGCCGTCCAGCTCTGCCGGCAGCGCCGCTGTTTTCGCTGCATTTTCCTCTGATTTCTGAATGCTGCGCTTTGTTTCCCGCAAAAGCCTGTCCGCTGCTTCCTGTCCTTTCGGCACGATCCTTACCGGAAACGCATATTCCCTCTGCTTCTCCATACAGGAGAGCTTTACCGAAAGCGTTGCCAGCTCGCCGTTTTCCGACACAGGATCTTTGCGGATCGTTCCGGACGAATCCACCAGATCGTAATTGCTGCTCTGCCATACGGCGTCTGCCAGTCCGCCGCCAAAAGACGCCGGAAGGTTAAGATCTTCTTCCACATCCTCCAGATCCTGTCCCGCAAGCCACGCTTCCAGCTCCCTCTCCGCCTGATCCAGCACCTGCGTCTGCTCCTCGTCTGACAATAACCGCTCCGGCACGGATACCTCCATTCCCGTTATCTTCTCTCCGTCCATCTGTGCGTCCAGCACATATGACTTTCCCCCCTTTCCGCTTTCCGGCTTTGCAAGAAAGCCTATCGTTTCCCCGCCTTCTGCCAGCGCCGAAATCCCGAGGGCTGCCGCCAGTCCCATTCCCATCAGGCACACGGCGATCAGCTTCTCCCTTTTTTCAATTTCAAATTCCCTGTAACGCTTTTTGCCTTCCGTCTGTCCCCAGATCCGGCAGAGCGTTTCCTCGCCCTTCTTATCTGCCGCGCTGCCTTTGCCGCGCTCTCTTTCCAGCTTCTCCTGCATTTCCCACCACCAGGCCGCAGGTCCGTACAGCAGGCTCTTTTTCTTTCTTTTCTGTGCTCCCACCCTTTCTGCTCCTTTACACCCGAATATCCATGATCTTTTCCGACAGCGCACACGATCCCAGATACAGCGCAAGGCACAGCGTCATGACCGCGATCCCCGCCGCATTATGATACAAAATGTCAAAAAATCCGTCCGACGAAATCTGCATATATCCGTACAGAAGAAATGGGATCAGCATCATTACCTTCTGCTCGTACTTTCTGGACGCCAGAAGCGTTGTGATCTCCCGCTCCACCTCCATCCGCTGCCCGGTCAGATCCGCCGTCCTTTTAATGATCTCTTTCATGTTCCCGCCAATCCTTTTGGCTGCCGCAAACACCTCCGTAAAATCCCGGATCTCCTCCACGCCGCTGCGCCTCCCGAGATCCAACAGCATTTTTTCCAAGGGAACCCGGTTCGTCAGCCCTTTCCGGATCGCCGCCAGCTCCTGCCCCATCTCGCTTTGTACGCCATACAAAGACATGATCTCCTGCTCCGTTTCCAGAAACGCATTTTCCACCGAGCTGCCCGACTGGATGCCTGCCGTCACCATCAGGATCGCATCCTTAAACTGTACGGACAACCGCTGCTTCCTTAACGCAGTCCGGCTTTTGACCTCGCGTTTCCAGAGCACTGCCAGCACTATGGGAAGGGTTAAAAATCCAAACCATGACCGGTAGAACAGATAGGAAAAGCTTCCTGTCACAAGCAGCGCTTTTCCCGCGCAGACCAGCCGCTCCTTCCCCGAAAGCGCATAGCTGTCATAGTCCGTCCTGCCTTTGTCCAAACCCCGCTGACTCCAGCTTTTCCGCATGCCGTAATTCCCCTTTCTTTACCAGCCTCCCGCTGACTTTTTCTTTCGTGCTGTTTTCATCCTCCTCAAATTCATACAGTGTCTCCGTCAGGATTTCCCCTTCCGAAAAGCCTGTGATCTCTGCGATCTCCAATACCTTCCTCGTCTTGTCCCGCAGCCGTCCCAGATGCACCAAAATATCGATCCCCGACGCAATCTGTCTGCGTATGGCGGACAATGGAATGTCCATTCCCATCAGGAGCATCGTCTCCATCCGCAGAAGCATATCCCGCGCCGTATTGCCATGGCCGGTAGACATACTCCCCGCATGGCCGGAATTATAGGCGGTCAGAAGCTCACAGATCTCTGCCCCGCGCACTTCTCCGACTATAATCCTGTCCGGTCGCATTCTCAGACTGCTGCGGATCAGATCCCGGATGGTCACAGGCCTGCAGCCCTCCACATTTGCATTCCTCGTTTCCAGCGAAACGAGATTTTCCGCATATTTTAGCTGCAGCTCCGCCGAATCCTCTATCGTAATGATGCGTTCCTCCGGCGGGATCGCCTGCGACAGCGCGTTTAAAAAGGTTGTTTTCCCGCTCCCGGTGCCGCCGCTGATAAAAATGTTGTATCTGCTCTTTACAAGAAGCTCCAGAAACCGCCTGCACTCCTCGCTTAGAGAGCCGATCGCCACAAGCCGGTCCAGCGTCATCCCTTCCTCCGGGAAACGCCGTATCGTCAGCACGGGACCATTTAACGCCACCGGAGCCAGCACTACGTTCACACGGGAGCCGTCGTCCAGCCGCGCGTCTAAGATCGGCGACGCTTCGTTTACCACGCGGTTGCAGCCCGCCGCGATCTGCTGGATCACATCCTGCAGGCGGGACAGGCTTTCAAAATGTCCGTTCCACCGCTCGAGCCGTCCTGCCCGCTCCACAAAGATCCGCTCAGCTCCGTTTATCATGATTTCCGTAATGCTCCTGTCCTCCAAAAGCTCCTGCAGCACGTCCAGCCCCCGGATGGATGCAAACAGCTCTTTCCCAAGCCTGCGCCGCCCTGCCACATCCAGCCGTCCGGCGCATTCCCTCCCGCACAGCCTTCCGTCGATGATCTGGCGCACCTCTGCATCCGAAAAATCCCGCCCGCAGTCCAGCTGTTCCAGAATTTCCCGCTTCAGCGCCGCCTTATACTGTTCATATGCCTGCCCGTTCATCCGCTTCCAGCACCTTTCCGGCAAACTCCGCCAGCTCCCCGCTGTCCAAATGGTTCAAATTCCTCGGCAGCTGCGAAAACACCGGCAGCCGTACCCTTCTTGTGCGCTCCCGCACGTCCCGGTATTCTGATTTTTCCAGCGTGTCCTCATACTGCGCCAGCTTTGCCGCCGCAAACCCGTCCTCCCGCACGACCGTATAGATCCTTGCGCACCGGCGCAGGATTTCAAACAATCCGCGGATCCCTTCCGACAAGTCCAAAAGGATGATCTCATACCGGCTCCCCGCCAAAAGCTCCAACAGCCGCTGCCATTCCTCCCGCCCGATCTCATACAGCTCAAAGCCGCAGGACGCCGGGAGCACCATATCCAGCCCGTTGACCTTCTCCACCGCCTGATACAGACGTTTTAAAAATTCCTGAGGCTCCTCCTGCAGATAATAAAGCACCTGCGAAAATTCCGCCTCTCCCTGCCTGCCCAGCATTTCTGCAAGCCCGGCGCAGCTCTCAAAATTCAGGTACAGCACCTTCCTGCGGCGCGCCAGAAGCTGTCCCACCGTCATGGCAAAGGTCGTCTGCAGACAGCGCCCTACCGGCGTATAAAACCCGTATACCGCTACCCGGTGATCCGTCTGGACAAGCGGGCACAGGCTCCCTGTCTCCAACGCCGTCTCCGTGATCTTTTTCATAATGCGCACAACGCTGCTGTACTTGCTGATCCCCGGCATCCCGTCCGGAACTCCTGCCTCCTCTTCCCAAAGCAGGATGATCTGCGGCCCCCACGTCTCCATCTCAGCATGAAACGCCGACTGCGCGATCAGCAAAATCTGCACCGGCTTCTCCCGGATCGCCCCGTGCAGCTTGTCCACGCTTGTAAAGGCAAGAATCTCAAAAGGAAAATCCTTCCTGCTTCCCAGCGCGTCCATTAAACGGTATGCGTACTCCTGCTCCGGATCGCATATCGCCAATACATTCCTCTTCAATTAGTCCTCCTAAGGTAAAATCGTGAAGCTGTAAAACGAAATTGTGAAATTCAAAAATCTGAAATTGAAAGAACCGCTTCTGCGGTATGGACCGGGACGAAATGCCTCTGCACCGTCCCGCCTGATGGTAAGACAAAGTATACTCCTGCTGTAATGTTTTGTCCAGCAAAGATTGATACCATATAAGCTACTTGTAGCAATATACCAAATTGAAAACGCAATTTTTGTGGCTATTCTATATTTTTATTCCTACAGATAAAGCTGTATCCCATACAGCAGCGCCACTCCGGGAATCCCCAGAACCCCTGCCGTCAAAAAGCTGAGCGGATTCATTCCCACGAAAGCGGACACGCCCTGTTCTGCAAAAAAGGAATTGATCAGCTGGACGGCGATCATGCAAAACACCGCCCGCAGCATAAAATTCAGCGCCATCTCCATTCCGCTTTTCATAGGATCTCTCCGAACCGCTTTTGTCCATTGTATTCGGCATCCTCTGTTTTTATGCGCTATCCGTTTTTATGCGTCCTCCGTTTTTTACCCCGCGCGCATACGCCCTGCCAGAGTCTGCCCACAGCCCGGTTCATATGTATATTCTTTCCAGCCCTGCCTATACTGTAATATAACCATATGCGGACGGCGCTTTCGGGAGCCTTCCGCTGTAAAAGGAGATTCGTGTGAAAAGGCACGACGTCCCATGCTTCGCACACGCTTCGGAATGGAGATTTTTATGAGATCAAATTTCAAAATCCGCCGCCGTCCGGAATCTGACGGATCCTTGCTCACATATGAAGAAAGCCTCCGGAAAGACTTAAAGCTCGCCGCATGGGAGCTGGAAAACGCCTATGCAGGCTTCGACTATGTTACCGATCCCGACCTGATCGACTGTTACATTTTTGAGCTGAACGCCGCCATGAAGCGCTACAAATATCTCAGCGAAAAATTCGCCTCCCTCCGCAAGACCACGCTGGAGACGCCCGGCGCCGTGGATATGCCCGGTGCGCTGGATCAGGCGGATCCGTCCCCGGAAGCGATCCTGCAGCCGCTTCTTTGATCCCCGCAAATGCGGCGCGCATAATCGTATTTTTTCATTCGACTGAAAGGGAACTTTCCTGCCGAACAAAAAATCCCCCGCCGGTTTCCTGCCGGCAGGGGCACTTTTTATGCTGAAAAATGAAATTTATTTTTCACTTACGCTCCAAAACGGAAATTAAAATGCAAATACTACAGCCCCGTATGCCGGAAGGTCAAAGGTAATCCGGTAAGGTCTGTTGTCGCAAGGCTCCGCCTTTGCCGTGATCGACGCCGGCACGGTTTCCCCGTTTCCGCCGAAACGCTTTTCACAGCTGTTGAGCACCAGATTATATTTTTTCTTCTTAGGGACGCCCACGCAGTAATCCTTGCGCTCCACCGGCGTCATATTGAGCACGAACAAAAGATTTCTCTTCCTTCCGTCTGACGGCTTGCGGATAAAGCTGTAGGTGCTGCGCTCCGCATCGTCCGCATTCACCCATTCAAAGCCGTCCCAGCTGTTGTCGATCTGGTACAGGCACGGATTTTTGCGGTACAGAGCAAGAAGCTCCGCTACATATTCCTGCATTCCCCTGTTTAATTCATTGTCCAATAAAAACCAGTCCAGCTCGCGCGCCTCGCTCCATTCGCGCTCCTGTCCAAATTCCTGTCCCATAAACAGAAGCTTCTTGCCGGAATGCCCGAACATATAGGTATATCCGACGCGCAGGTTTGCATATTTGTCCACCTGATAGCCCGGCATCTTATTGACCATCGAACATTTTAAATGCACGACCTCATCGTGGGACAGCGGCAGGATATAGTTTTCCGAATCGTTGTACGTCATCGCAAAGGTCATGGAATAATGGTTATTTTTGCGGAAATACGGGTCGAGCTTCATATATTCGCAGAAATCGTGCATCCATCCCATGTTCCACTTAAAGGAAAAGCCCAGACTGTCCTCCCCGATATTTCCCGTCACATTCGGCCACGCGGTCGATTCCTCCGCGATCGTCATAACGCCCGGATAAGTGCCGCGGATCACCGAATTGAAATGCTTGAAAAATTCGATCGCCTCGAGATTTTTGTTCCCGCCGTATATGTTCGGAACCCACTCGCCGTCCTTTTTGCCATAATCCAGATAAAGCATGGAGGCAACCGCGTCCACGCGCAGGCCGTCCACATGAAATTCCTTGATCCAGTAAAGCGCGTTCGTGATCAGGAAGCATTTGACCTCATTTTTACCGTAATTAAAAATCTTCGTCCCCCAGTCGGGATGCTCGCCCAATCTCGGGTCGGCGTGCTCAAACAGCGCTTCGCCGTCAAATTCCGCAAGCCCGTGCGCGTCCTTGGGAAAATGCGCGGGAACCCAGTCCAGAATCACGCCGATCTTATTGCGGTGCAGCGTGTTGACCAGATATGCAAAATCCTCCGGCGTCCCGTAGCGGGAGGTCGGCGCATAATATCCCGTTACCTGATACCCCCACGATCCGTCAAAGGGATGCTCCGCAATCCCCATCAGCTCCACATGGGTATATTTCAGCCGTTTCAGATATTCCACGATCTTATCCGCAAATTCCCGGTAATTGTAAAATCCGTCCTCGTCATCCGGATGCTTCATCCACGAACCGATGTGGCATTCATAAATCGCCACAGGCTCTTTCATCGGATCCGCAGCTTCCCTCGCCTGCATCCATTTTTCATCGGACCATTTAAAATTCGTGATGTCCGCCGTAATGGAAGCCGTTCCCGGACGCAGCTCCGCGTAGCTTGCAAACGGATCCGCCTTGTAAAGCCTGCGCCCGTCCTGCGTCGTGATCAGAAACTTGTACATCTCCCCCAGACCAACGCCCGGAATAAACGTCTTGTAAATTCCGCCCGGCCCCAGCTTTTCCATCGGATGCGCCGTCTCGTCCCAGCCGTTAAAGCTGCCGATCACATGCACCGCCGCTGCGTGGGGAGCCCATACGGCAAACATCATGCCCTTTTTCCCATCCTCCACGGACAGATGCGCGCCCAGCTTTTTGTAAATGTCGTAATGCGTCCCCTGTGCGAACAAATACTGATCCACCTCTGAAATAAATACTTTTTCCACTGTTTTTCCCATACTAACCTCCATTCTTCCGTCCACGGTTTTTTCCGTAAACAGAGCGTGGAAAACAAACCCACGGTCCATTTTCCACGCTTCTCCCATTATTTATTTTTCAGAAAATGCCCGAAAAGCTGCATCCCCTTAAATAAAATCTCTCTCTCTCAGGACGATCATATCATCCTCATCATAGCGCTTTCTGAGCAAAATATCCATAAAATGACGCAGTGTCTTGCGGTTTGCATGCTCGATCGCCTCGTCCACGATCTCGCGCACCTCGCGCACCGTTACCGCATGGTTGCTCGTCTGCATATCCTCGATCCTCGTATGCAGCGCCAGCCGTCCCAGCTCGTCAATGGAATATTCCTGATTGTAAGCGTACTGACAGCCGTATTTTACAAGCGTCGCGCTGTCCAGCGCAGCGATGTCAAACCGCGCCGTAAACGTGCTCATCAGCCCGGGGGCGCGGTCGCACAGCTTATCCAGTGCACGCTTCTCATCCAATGCAAATACAACGATCCCGGTATGGTCCTGATTCAGCGCCTGTTCCAGATTCGCTGCCCCTTCATCCGAAAGCTTTCCAGCCTTCTCAATGATCAGCGCGCCGTCTGCCACCTGCGCCACGATTGCTTCCGCATCCTTCTTATTGATCGTATCCGCAGTGACCTTTGCCACCTTGCCCGAAAAATTGCCGTCCATCGCACGGATCTGACGGATCACATTTTTCGTAAGCTTCATCATGTTGGAGCCGGGCGCTCCCGTAATGATCATGTTGCCCGTATAAGCCGAAAGGCTGATGGAATCCAGCGCGCCGACCAGCTGGCGCATCGCCTTTTTCGTATGTACAAAAGCCGCGAACAGCTTCTTCTCTTCCTTCGTCATGCTGCGGACAGGCTCCTGCGCCTGCTGGCGCGCCATCTGCTCCCGCACCGCCGCAAAATCAACGCCGGAAACGACCTTTGCCGCCTTTTTCGCCGTCTTGTCCGCTTCCTGCTGCGCCTCGATCTCATGCTGCACAGCCTCTTCCCGTACCGGCTCTTCTTCTGCCTGCCGGGTTTCTCTCTGACGCTCCGTCTCGTATACTGCCTTTTGCGCTGTAGATTCCTCTGTTGCCTCTTTTGCCGCAGGCTGAGCAAATACCTCCGGAGCCGCTTCCTCTATCGGCTCCTCTGTCTCTGCGATCTCTTCCAGCTCCTCTGCCTCGCTTACGCGGGACGGATCCTCCACCCGGTCGCGCTGCATCGTCTCAACCGGAAGGGATTCCTCGCGCTGAAGCATTTCCAGCACGCCGTTTCTCGAACTCTGGTCAAAATCCGCAAACAAAGAGCCCGTCTGCTGAAGCATCCACTGTCTCGTCTCCTGCTTTCTCTTTTCCTCGTTCTCTTTTTTCAGGCGTTCCCACTCTTCCAAAACCGCCTCAATATTCATCTGGCCGGTCGTCTGACGTTCGATCTTTACAGGCTCTGCGGGCGCTGCCGCACGCTCTGTGACAGGCGCTTTTCTCTCTGCAAAAGCAGGCTCCGCAGGCGTCACACGCTCTGGGACAGGCTCCGTTACCGGTTTCTCTGCCGGCTGCTCTTCCAAAGCTGCCGCGACCGCCGGTTCTTCCTGCTCTGCTTCCGGCTCTGCCGCAGGCTCTTCAAATACGGACGCACTGCCTCTCTGCATCTGCGCCATTACCATCCTGCGGCTCTCCAGCGCCGCCGCAGATACCCCGTCATAAGCAGACGCTACGACCTTTTCCGTCTCATCCGTCTCATCCGTCTCATCCGTCTCAAGCTGCCCGGTCGCCTGCACATCCCAGTCGTCCGAATCCTTCATAAAACGGCTCACATCTTCCTGATATTCCATGTCGTCGCCGCCGTAGGAATGCTGCATTCCCGCAGGCGCTGCATCCGAAACGTGCTGCAGCTGCTCTGCTGCCTGCGCGTCAAAGGCTGCGCTTTCCTGCTCTTTTTTATCATGACCGAGCACTTCCTTCATGCTCTCTGCCAGCGCCGCCTGCAGATTGATCGTATTGTACTGCCCCATATCCAGCGGCTGCACTTCAAAATCAATATCCTCTCCCTGTGCAGACGCTGCCGGATCCTGCGAAGGCGTCTTGGGCGCTGTCTCCGCCGCCTGACTGCCGTACTGTTTGTCGTAAAGCTGCTGCTGGGCGGGAGAAAGCGCCACATAAAGCCGCTTCAGCTCCATCGCCTTTAAAACATATTTGCCCTCTCCAAACCACAAAATCAGCTGGTCGCACTCCTCCACACACTCTGTGGCAAGCCCGACCCGATGATATAAAAATGCCAGCTCATATGCCCATTTCTCGCTGTATTCGCGCTTCTTGTACTCCTTCAAAACAGCGATCCGCTCTTCCAGGCTGATGTCCTGCGCCTCATAAATCTTGTAAAGCAAAATATATTTGCTGTTGTCGTTGGGCGCAAGCTGTACAAATTCCTTATAATATTCCACCGCTTCCACAACCTGTCCCATCTTAACGGTCAGGTCGCACAGCGCGTAAATGATGCGCCGATTCTGCGGGCTTTTCTCGTTTGCCAAAAGCAGGATCTCTTTTGCATCGTCAAATCTTCTGTTTATCTTATAAACGTCGCTGATAATTCCCAGCGTCGATGTATTGCGCACTTTTTTCCAGTCGATCGTATCCGCCACCTGCGCGGATTCCTGAAAACGGCCCTTTTTATTCAGCGACTTGATCTCTTCAAGACGCAGCTTATATTCGTACTTATCCAAGGTACTCACCTCATAAATTTATCTTATCGCAGCGGTTCAGCTCCTTATAACCTAAACGGCAGCCGCTTAGATCTATACTGAACGGTTATAAAATACCATAATTAGTTCAGGGCAAAATATCCCACTTTTTACTTTCCTAAGTTTAACATAGCCACTATGCGTTGTCAAAGAATTTTGGGGGATTTTAGACAGGATAAATCAGGAAATACGGCAGCCGTCCGGTTCCTCATTTTCCCGGATGGCTGCCGCAGCGATTCTCTTTACAGAAAACTTCCTTTCTTAAGTTTTTGAAGACATATTGTGATTTTAAATCATTTTTTTATCAGTTGTATACGATGGGGCCTACCTCGCCGTATAAGGTTTTTGTGGTGCTTCCGTATTTTGCGTAATGCGTGCAGTGCGCGCGGTAGGATCTGCCTTTGACGGCGTTGGTGTAGACTACGCTGCCGCCGTAATCATAAGAATTTTGTTCCGATCCGCCTGCAATGTTGATGTTTTTCCAGACGCCATTGACTTTTTCCTGTAATACGACGTCTTTTACACCGATTTCGTCTGCGCGGGTTGTGGAGTTGGTTTCGCAGATAATCCGAATTCCATTTGATGCTATTCCAAGGCTAATACTGCTATCACTCAATGAGCCAACCTCTGCCGCATTTACTTGCATAGACATCGCCAGTATCATTATCGTGGCTAAAATTACAATGATTCTTTTTTTCATTTATAACAAAATTTTCTGCAAAGGAATCTCTGTCTTCACTCGTCTATTCCATTTGCTTCTAATTTCGTTACAAAAAAAGAAACTACATAAATTCCCAATATTGGAAATCTTGCAGTTTCTCTGCTCTAACAAATTATCCTATTTTATCAATAATATCCTTTAGTTTGCTTAAATTATCAAAATAAACAGAACAGGAACATTTTCCACTCTCTTTATATCCGCGATAACCCTCTGGCTCTAAATAATATAATGTTCCATTTTCTTCTTCTATATATCGAAGTTCATTCTCTATATTATTTTCCACATAACCTTCTACAAAATATCTTATACGAATTACAAGTTTCCTCCCCTCACTATCTTCGTATATCCCATTATACCTCACATAATTCCCAAACTCTTTCCCATACAACTCCACCAATTCCAGCCCCTCCGGTATATACCCCGGCACAACCACCTCCGGGTTTTCCGCCTTTACCTCATCCCAGGACTCATAGTAGATTTTTTCACTGCTTTCCATTTCCAGCCCCGTCTGGCTCTCCATCTCATTTCCCGTCACGGTAATCTTCATGCTGTTTACGCCGTCGCGCACAACCTCAAAGAAAGATTTCTGCTGCACGGCGCTGGTGCAGATCCCGGTCGCCGCGAGCGCCGCAAAAACAGTCAGGAAAGCGATTGCAGCCCTGCCGCCCGCAGTACGCCAGAAGCGGCGTCCCTTTTTGCCTTTGACGCTTTTAAGATTTTTAACGCTTTTGTCTGCTTCCGGCGCATCCCGCAATTCTGCTTCATCCATCGCAAGGAATTTTTCCATATCGGGCGCAAGCTCTTCGGAAATCTCTTCTCCTCCGGTAAACGGAATGATCTTGGCGCGGTCTTTTTTCTTTAAGTCTGCCTCCGTTACCGCATACTTTTTCTGAAAGCGTTCAAAAGCTGCGTCTGCATCTCCGGCAGAATGCCCGCTTTGGGGCTTCTCCGTCTTGCCGATGCTATGAAGCTTTCCTTTTGCCGCAGAATGCTCTTCCCTTTTCGGTATGCCAAAGCGGGGCTTTTCTTTCTGCATACATTCTTTTTCCACCCCTTCAAAATCAACCGGATCAAGCGTATCCAAAAGCTCCAGAATCGCCTTTACCTGCTTTTCGTCAAATTCCTCATCCTCCGCCTGAAACGTAAACCAGTTCAGTTTTTCATACAGCTCTTTTACCAGCCTGTCATCCTGTGGGCTTTTCATATTTCCCTCTCATTCCCCGTACAAACGGCACTTCCATTGAAAAAACGCTGCACCGTACCGGCTGCACAGATCCATAAAGCCTTGTAAATATCCGCTTACCGCAGTATCCACGCGCCCCAGAGCAGCATAAAAGCACAGATCAGCTTCATGCTTCTCTTCAGCTTCTTTTTCATCCGCGAAACCCGAACCTTAAAGCAGGACTCTGAAATCCCCAGCCGCTGTGCCATTTCCGACGACGTATAGCCGTACTCATAATAATGGCGCAGAATGTCCAGTTCCTTGCCGGACAGCATATTTTCCACAGAGGAATAAAAATCCACCATCCGGTACGCGTCCTGCGTATCTCCGCTCTTTTTCTGAATCAGATGATCGAATTCCTCTTCCTCATCCATACAGAACCTTTTCTGTTTTTCAAACCATTTTTTGATTTTGTTGCGCGCTGCAAGCATCAGAAATCCCGGAATGTTCGGGTGCAGCTTCAAGACTTCCCATTTTTGATAAGCGACAAAAAAGACTTCCTGAGTCACGTCCTCTGCGGCGGCATCGTTATTCCGTATCATGCGCGCCACATATCTGTATATCACCGGATAATAGGTTTTATACATTTCCTCGTAACCGTTAAACATGGTTTTCTGCTCATCCATGATCTTCCCCCTCATTCGGCTGCTTCGCCTAATAGAGCTGTGCGATACTTCTGAGCACCTGTTCCAGAACCTTCTCTTTTTCCTTGGGACACGTCTTGAATATCTCATAATATACTTTATCCGTAAGTGTCTCCCCTGTCAAAAGATATGTCGGCTCAAGGCTCATTTTCTCATACACTGCGAGCACCCTCGATATGGTAAGCTTACGGTTGCCCCGTTCGATCTCCCCATAATACGTCGTGGACATCCCAAGAAGCTCTGCCGCCTCTTCCTGAGTCAGTCCCATCCTTTTACGCTGTCTCCGGAGTCGTTCGCCAATTTCAACGTACAGTTCGTCCGCCATGGTACGTTTCCTCCTCATATAATCTGGTAATATATATAATACTTTCAATTAGACAATATGAAGAGTAACTGTTTATTTGATTTTTATAAATTATTTGCTCAATTAGTTAATGTTTCTATCCTCATTAGATTTATTTTTGCAGTGTGTATCTGTAAAAAATTTGTTATTATCCGTTATTTCATTCAAACGCATATGCCCTGTCCACCGGGAACAGCGGCTGTTTCATATCCGAAGCAGCATTCGCGTGCTTTATAAAAGCCGAACCAAAAAACAGAGGCAAAAAGAACCGCCTCTGTCTTTCCGTTTTCTTATGCCTCTGCCGCCGGAACCTCCCCCATATTTTGGGGTTCCTCTTCATCCAGCGCCCTGCTGCCTGCGATAAAGACGCCGCCGAGCAGCGAAATCACTCCCATGATAACAAAAATCCATTTTGTCCCGGTGTACCCGACTACCGCGCTCACAAGAAACGACGTTACCGGCATGGAAGCCATGCTGATTGCAGACGTAATCCCGCCGACCCGCGCCAGATATTTTTCTTCCACATACTTGATCAGCGCCACATTTGCCAGCGATATGCTCTGCGATACAAAAACGCCGAACAGCACGCTCAAAACCGTTACCCAACCGTACATAAACCATTTTTCACGGTACAGGGGCTGACATACGATCAGACCAAGATAAAATACACCGACCGCCATTCCGCTCACGAAAAAGATCATTTTTTCGCTCAGCCTTTTCTGTACTGCCGGATAAATTGCCGAGCCTGCGATCATTCCCAGCGTGAGCGCAACTCCCAGAATAGACAGGATTTCTGCCCCGCCTCCCAGCACTTCGCTTGCCAGAGGAGCCTGCAGGCTGTTGACCGGTACGACGAGCACATTTAAAAAGACGCAGATCCCGATCATAAAGCAAAGCTTTTTACGTTTTTTCACATAACCAAATCCCGCTTTCAGGTTTTCCATATAGCCCTTCCGGTCAAAACGGACTTTTTCTGTTTTCTGCTCCTTTGTATTAACAAGCAGAATGATGCCTGCGGATGCAAAAAATGTCGCCATGTCAATATAAATTGCGCCGGACACGCCGATCACGCCGATGATCACGCCTGCCGCAGCCATTCCGATCAGCTGCATTACCTGCGATAATGTCGAATGCAGGGATAAGCCATATTCATAATATTCCCGTTTCAAAAGCCTCGGCGTCAGCGCCGTGTTGGCAGGCCCCCGGAACGCTTCCGCTGTCGAAATGATCAGCGTAGACGCCAAAAGCATCCATGCCTGCAAAATGCCCGTCAGATAAAACGTCGCGATCAGCGCGACACAGACGCCCCGGATCAGATCCGTCACGACCATAATGCGCTTTTTGTTGCGCCCTTCCACCCAGACGCCCGCAAGCGGCGTTACCAAAACGCTCGGCACATTATTCGCGCCGAATATGACCGCCGACCACACCGCATTTCCGGTCAGCTCATACACGATCCATGTAAACGCGATCGCGTCGATCGAATCACCGAAACGGTTGATCAGCGACGCGAGGATCATTTTGCAGTATTCTTTCTGCCCGAGGACATCCCGATAGCCGATGGATTTTTTCTTTTTTTCTTTCATTCTCTCTTCCTCGCTTTGATGTTGTAAAGAAACAAAGTAATTATATACCCCCCCCCGAAAAAAATTCAATCATTTAATCCATTAAAGTAATTATACCTTTTTCCCACATTTTTTCATCTTCGTAAATGGATATTTTAAAATTTCCATTTACGTATAGTTTTGATTGCGGGAATCCTGTCCAAATGATATATTTTTATTGAAAATATTCTTATCGGGAGGTCGTCACTATGAGCATCAGAAACGCCGGAAGTGCAATACGCGAAGCCCGCTTAAAAGCCGGACTCACACAGGAAAAGCTGTCCGAAGGCATCTGCTCCCCCCTTTCTTTGTCCCGCATTGAAAACGGAACGATCGGCGTCAGCCCGTCTACTTTTCAGGCTCTTATGGCACACGCCGGAGCCCCCTGTGAAGTTTTTCCGATCTTTGAAAACTGGACGGATTATGAATGTTTCTTTCATCTGAAACATGCCCGCTTTCATCTGAACGCATGGCAGCTTTCTCCCGCCTATGAAGAATTAAATCTTGTAGAAGAAAAGAACTGGAATAAAAATAAATTTTACTATCAGGAATGGGCGCTGATGCACGGGATCCTTCAATTCCGTTCGGGGCTTGCTGACCATACGCAATTATACGATTTCTTTCTCGGAGCGCTCCATATGTCTCGCCCCGAGATCAATCTGGATGATTTTAAAAACTTCCTGCTTTCCATTACCGAAATCGAGCTTTTGATCTACCTTGCTCAGGAAGCCTTATATTTAAATAAGCCCGAACTCTGCAACATTATCTGTGCGCAGATTCAGGCTTATTTGTCGAACAGTCAGCTTACCTTTCTGGAAAGGGATCACTTGCTGGCTGAATATGCAGTTGTATATGCAAAGTATCTGATCGCGATTCAGGACTATAAAGCGGCGTTTCAGCTTGCAGATGAAAACCGGCATCGGATGGTAACGGAACAAAATCAATGCAGTTTATTTGAGCTCATTTTTTTATGCGGTCTTTCCTGCTTTTATCAGGGAAATATTGATTCAGCTATAGGCTGCTTCAAATGTCAGCTTTACTCCCTCCACGCAATGAATATCTGCTTTTTTACCAAATGCCGAAATTATGTCCAACGTGTACTTTCTTTAGCCCTCCCTGAAAATTTATGTTCTCTTCCTGATATTGAAATAAAATCTTTTACCCCCAAAATACTTTTAAATATCTCTGATTTTTCAAATGGTATTTATAGCATTTATCAGTCCGATATTGTAACAATCGGCACTTTAATACACCAACATCGTTTACATCAGAAGCTTTCCCAGAAAATTCTCTGTCAAGGGATCTGCAGTACGTCCAAATTATCCAAAATTGAAAACGGTTCACTTCAACCGGATGTTTTTCTGGCAGAAGCTCTTTCAGAACGTCTGGGATTTTCTTCCAGAGAATTTATTTTCTGGGGTAATGCAGAAGAGGCAAAAATTCATGATTTACAAAATTATCTTCGTCTCTGGTATAAATGGGATATGACACAAATTCAAATTCCCTTGCAGAACCTTCGTACCATTGCCCTAAATAAAAATACCCCCCTGCTAAACCAGACTATTTTATTTGCAAAAGCCAAGTATACAACACATATAGAAGAAAAAATACAGTTACTAGAAGAAGCTCTTGCATGTACACTTCCTGATTTTAATATTTATCAAATTTTACAGCATCGACTTACAAGAAATGAACTTACAATTTTAAATACTTTAGCATTTTCCTATTTAAAAGTAAAAATATCCCATCAAAGTATTATATATTTTCAACATATTTTATCTTATTATAGAGAAGTTAAAAATGATATTATTTTTGATTCTCAATACTTCTCCGTAACATTATGGGAATTTTGTAATGCTCTATACTCTCATAAATATTATCAGGAATTATTAGACCTATTCTCTCAAATAGATTATTCTTTATTTTGGTATACTTTCGGTACATTTGGAAGTTTTTATTTCTACTATAGTCAGGCGCTTTGCGAATGTAAACATTATCAGCAAGGACTTCTATTCGCTCGCTACTCTTGTGCCCTTGAGCTTTTACGTGAAGCAGAAGATAATCCATCTCTTCTCAGCTCGTATTTAAAAGCCGATTTTAACTTGAAAATTGACTATTGATCAATACTCTATCATTCCCGTTGTCCCCTGTTCCCCATACGGACGGATCCCTCCCTCGGGATTCGTCCCCTCGCTTTCCTCACTCTCCGTTTTCTCTTCTCCGCTGTCGCACACCAGCGCCCCTGTATTTTCTGCCGCATACGCATCTTTTGCCGCGCAGACGCTTCCTGCCACAGTCAGGAATCCCAGCCCCGCCGCAAAGCACACCGCTTTCATCTTTTTCATCATTTCGATCCATTTGTTTTTCATATTCTTCTCCTCCATTTTCCGCGCGTCCGCACCCAATATAACTATGCAAAACGCACGCTTTTATTTTTCTTTCGGTTTCTATCCTAATCCATCCTTCCGGAAAAAAGAAGATATATGAACGGAAATTTTTTAGTTTCCATTTCCGTATAGCTGCCGCCGCTTCCCTTCATGACAGCCCCCCTTCATTGCAGCCCCGCTCCCCTCCCTTTTTACATCTGCATCAGGTTTGAACGATTTCAATATTTTCCCCTGTACATCCCGCCCCCAACTATGTACAATAGAACAAAAAAAGGAGACTCCCCATGCACATTCAACCCGCGCGGCTTTCCGACCTGCCGCAGATCCTCTCCATTTATGAAAACGCCCGTTCCTTTATGGCTCAAAAGGGCAATCCTACCCAGTGGATAAACGGTTATCCCGACAGGGCTGTTCTGGAAAATGACATCGCGCTGAACAGGCTTTTTATATGTAAAAAAAACAGCCTCATCGAAGCCGTTTTCATGTTTCGTATCGGAGACGATCCCACCTATTCCCATATCGAGGACGGCGGCTGGAAAAATGACCGCATTTACGGCACGATCCACCGCCTCGCCTCCGCCGGACGCATCCCGAGGCTTGCCGATTTCTGCATCCGCTGGTGTGCGGATCAGTGCGCCCTGCAAAATGCGTCGCTGCGCGGCGACACCCACGCGGACAACCTGCCGATGCAGGACGTCTTTGCCCGCAACGGCTTTCTTCGCTGCGGCGTCATTTATACGGACGACGGCTCACCGCGCATCGCTTTCCAGCGCGGCTGACCGCATCCCTGCGCCGGCTTTTTTAAAGGGAGCGCCCGATCAGATCAGCCCGTAATGCTCCAACGCTTGACAGATCCCATCCTCCGTCACTTTGCCGGTCTGGTAGCTGCAGTACGGCAGGATTGCCGGCGCACACACGCCCATGGCGATCGCATGGGGCACGGCTTTTAACATCGCAAGGTCGTTTTCGGAGTCTCCTATGGCATAGCAGTTTTCATCGGGGATTCCCAACGTCTTTTGCAAAAACCGGATGCCCTCCGCCTTATCGCTGCCGACCGGGACCATTTCCAGATAGCGCGGCCCCTGCGGCGTCGCGGTAAAATCGCCCTCCGCATATGCCCGCAGTCCTTCTGCATCGTCGTTTTCCCGCAGCATACAGAAAAACTTGTCAAACGAAACGTCCGTTTCCTCCGGCTTTTCCGGGAAATCGCTCACCCTTGATCCCACATCCTGAAAATTCGACACCGACTGCCCCAGCGCCGGGCTCATACAGCGGCTGTCGTAATACACTGCGTCCTGCGCCTCAAAAAACGTCGGGATCCCAAGCTTTCTCAGCTCGTAAATGATCTCCACGCATTTTTCATGGGGAATGCTTCTGGAATAAAGCGTCTCGCCCTCATAATAAATGTGCGTGCCGCATCCGCACACATAACCGTCAAAACCGATGTCCAAAATTCTCTTTTCAATGCTTGCCATCGTGCGCCCCGTATTCAGAAACGCCAGATGCCCGTTGGCGCGCAGCCGCCGGATCGCCTCCACCGTGCTTTCCGGGATCGTATGCGTCGCCCCGTCCACAATCGTCCCGTCTATGTCAAAAAATACGATTTTTCGGTCTTTACTGTTCATCTGTCCAAAGCTCCTTTTCCTGTAAAAATTGAAGGATCTCCTCTTTTTTTGCCCCCAGAAAGCCCTGGATCATCGGATTTCTGCCGCCGCCTCTTCCCTGCAGCGCGCCGTTTAACTCTTTTCCAAACGAAGCAATATCCATGTCCTTTGCGCAGATCACATAC
>CEAE01012641.1_pt1 | contig 23445 bp, 17 predicted proteins | sample 554951 | NCBI WGS metagenome assembly CEAE01 (sample SAMEA3182076, study PRJEB8094) | gut metagenome | biome: human; feature: gut; material: Stool; isolation source: human stools | place: Canada | collected 2012-03-28
CAATTAATACAAATCCTGATTCAATGAATCATTTGTATACTATATATGAAACAATATTGCACCTCTATGTTGCTTTTCTCTCTTATCTTTGTCGCAGTAAAAACAAAAACACACTATAAAGATCATGATTACAAGTAGAAAGATTTCTCAAGTCAAAGTTTTTGCTGGTAGTCCTTGGGAGGTAGCCAGCGTAAAGAGTTTGTTGAATGCAGCTTATATTCAAGTGTCAACGAAAGACAATGGTTTAAACAGTATTTTGATTTCTGTTCCTTGCGAATACTATACTGCGGCCATGCGTGTAATTAATAACAGAAAAGTTTCATAGGTTTTAGGTTTACATATAAATTGGAGGGTTCTTATTGTCAGCAGGAGTTTTGGCTGGATAATACGGTGACTAGCAACTCATTGCACCCTGACAATAAGCTATGACAATAGGCTGACAATAAAAAGATCGTACTTTTATTGTCAGCCTGTTATTTACCCGATGCAGCAATAGCTTTCGAGGGTAGCTATCGAATTATTCGATATTACCTATACTCATAATTACTTTAGAGCGAACTTGACTTTCTTCTTTATATCAGTAGCCGAAGCTGCAATAATAGCTTCAAAATCACCTGGTTCAACCACCCATTCGTGCCGTACATCATCAAAAAAGCTCAACGCTTCTTTATCTATCGTCAACGTCACCTCCTTTTCTTCTCCCGGTGCTAATCTCACTTTTTTAAATCCCTTCAACTCTTTCACCGGACGAGGCAATGAAGACTTCTTATCGCTAATATAAAGCTGTACGACCTCCTGTCCTTCACAAGTACCTGTGTTTTTAATGCAAATTGTAAAAGTAATCGTTTCATCCACCGTCATACTTCGTTTATCAACAGAAAGTTTTCCATAGGCAAACTTTGTATAACTAAGCCCATGCCCGAATGGGAATAATGGTGTGAGCTTCTCTTTGTCCGCCCAACGATAACCTACAAAGATATCCTCATGATATGTTGTATTAATGGTATCTCCCCAGTTTTTTGAGTGTGCCAAATCTTCTTTATTACCCGGATATTCACCTAACGCATGAGCACCTACATGTTCTAATTTTGCAGGAAATGTAAAAGGAAGTTTTCCGGAAGGGCTGACATCACCTACCAATACAGAAGCTAAAGCGGAACCTGCTTCTGACCCCAAATACCATCCCTGAACGATAGCAGGAACATCATTAACCCAAGGCATATCCACGGCATTGCCCGAGATATTGACGACTATCAGATTCTTGTTAACCTTAGCGAGTTCTGTGATTACCTTATTTTGATTGTAAGGCAAATCAAATTGTTTACGGTCTCTATCCTCACAGTCTTGATGTTCGTTCTTATTCAATCCGCCAAAGAAAATAACATAATCAGCATCTTTAGCGACCGTAAGAGCTTCCGCCAGCAATTCATCTTCCGTTCGGTCATCATTTAAATTCTGCCCAGTCTTCACTCCATTATATTCTCCAATCGGTTCTCCTACATATCCGCGAGCGTACACCACTTCTGCCTGTAAACCTATCCGTTTTTCCAAACCCACCAACGGCGTTATCTCATACTTCGCCTTTAACGAAGAGCTGCCACCGCCTACAGTCATCATTTTTATGGCATTCTCACCGATAACAACAATTTTTTCCGCTTTATCCAAGTTAATTGGTAGTACGTTATTCTTATTCTGTAATAAAACTATTCCCTCTTCAGCTATCTTACGTCCTACCTGTCCATGTTCCGGTGAACCCAAAGAACCGAATGTTTTTAGGGTACTCATCGATGTACGGAAAATTAGTCGGAGAATATTGCTTACTTTCTCATCCAACTCCTTTATCCCTATCCTTCCTTCTTTTATCAATTTTAGATAAGGGTAAGCCAAATAATAATTATCATACGCATTTTTTGTTCCGGCAGACAAACCATTCGTCCAAGAACCAAATTCCAAATCCAGCCCATTGAAAATAGCCTGTTTCGTATCGTGTGTTCCTCCCCAGTCAGATACCACCACTCCATCAAACTCCCATTCGTCCCGAAGTATATCTTTGAGCAAACGTTTGTTATGACATGAGTGCTCCCCTTGATAAAGATTATACGCTCCCATAATCGACCATGTCCCACCTTTTTTGACAGCAGCTTTAAAAGCAGGCAAATATATTTCATAAAGAGCCCGATCGCTCAAATGTACATTGGTAGTATGACGGTTAAATTCTTGATTGTTCAAAGCATAATGCTTTACACAGGCGGCAACTCCGTTTTCTTGTACCCCTTTTATATAAGGAACTACCATCACAGAAGCCAAATACGGATCTTCTCCCATATATTCAAAATTACGCCCGTTCAAGGGTGTACGATAAATATTTACTCCGGGTCCCAATAGTATATTTTTTTTCCGATAACGGGCCTCCTCACCGATACTCTTTCCATAGAAGTAAGACATTTCAGGATTCCACGTCGCAGAAAGGCAAGTCAACGCGGGAAAAGCTATACAAGAATCATTCGTCCATCCCGCCTGCTCCCACTCATCCCACAAAACTTCCGGACGAATGCCGTGAGGTCCATCAGTTGTCCATAATTCGGGAATACCGAGACGAGATACGCCCGGTGAACTAAATTTAGACTGTGCATGACACAATGCTATTTTCTCTTCGAGGGTCATACGAGAAAGGGCATCATTGACACGTTCTTCTGTCGGCCTACTCTCATCTAGGTAGACAGGCAATTGATTTTGTGCTCCAACTTCCGAACTTATCATACAGACAAATAATAGCCCGAACAAGATTTTCATAGTTTTAAACATATTGTAATAACGTTGATATTAAGTTTCCAGGAATATCAAATTGATAACAATTGATTTATTTTATCTAATACTACCGAACAGTTCACCTAATAACCTCAACGTATCTCCCTTGTCTTCTACCTCAAAGATATGGGCACGTTCTTTACCTCCCGGCCAATTAGGTTGGTGAAAGGTTATACACAACCGACCGTCAAACGTTCTAAATATCATACCATGTCCCCCGTCTTTTGTGAACAAAGGTTCTTCTTGATGCTTCCACGGTCCACTCACTTTTCCAGTTACAGATTCCGCAATACCAATGGCATACCGACCTTGCATATAGCTGGACCAAATCATCAGCAACTTTCCCGTTTTAGTACGATATAGATAGCAACCATCCGTAACATAAGCAGTTACAGGAAACTCACCTTGCGCAGAACCGGTAGACCATGAGGCAGCCGAAGCATGAAATAAGGTCACCGGATTTCCTTTCGGAACTGATAAATCGGGCGACAATTCTAGTAAAACCATAGCACCATCAATGGTTTGCACCCATTCCTGACAGTAAATCATATAAGGCTGTCCTTCTTCTACCCACAATGTGCCATCAAGGGCCATTTGGTCCATTGGCGTGTGGGGAGTCTTCCCTAAAGGAAGAAAAGGTCCTTCAAGAGTATCGGAAACAAAGATTTGAGTCCCTCTAAAGGTATATTTGGGCCATCTTTCTTGTTCTTTTTTCCATTCAAGACTGGAGTTCAAAGTAGCAAAAAGATAGTACTTCCCTTTATAGGCATGTACTTCGGGTGCCCAAACTTCGCCTGTTATCCAGTTGTCCACAGGGACAGTAAACACCCTAACAGGACCTTCCCAGTTTTTCAGGTCCTTGCTTTTGTATGCCTCAACTCCTCCCATGCCATTAAATGATGAAGAATAGTACATATAATAGTACCCACTTTTCACATCCGGCAGGATATAAGGATCGCGTACATGAATATCCGATATATTTCTCATGACTTGCCCGTGCAACGGTAATATACAGATCGGCAGAAATAATAAAACTGATGCTATGAAATTTCTCATCGTCCAAAGTATAAATGCTTACTATTAATTACGAAATGAAAGTTGTTTGTTTACAGATATTGAGAGGCGTTAATTGCTTAATACCTGCTTATCTTCTATCAACCTGGCCTGCAACTTTTGATACGAGATGGCCTGTACGCCATGTTTTTCGTCTATTGCATGGCAGGCAGCCGTAGCAGCAGACTGGCCAAGAACCATGAAGACAGGTTCCATACGGATAGAACCAAAAGCAATATGCGAAGAGCTCAAACAGACGGGAACCAAAAGATTGGTGCATTCGTCTTCACGAGGAACAATGGCACGATAACTGATAGGAAAAGGTTTGCCCACAGGTGCTTCCACATTTCCTTCGTTCTTTACATAACCGTTCATATCCACATATCTTTGCACATGGTGCGAATCCATGGTATAAGCCGCCATTCCAATGGGGTCGGGAGAGACTTCCAATCCTTCGCAATGATGCTGGGTGATGATGTAACAACCCAGCATGCGCCGTGCTTCCCGGATATACAATTGACGTTGCCAACCGTTATAACCTCCCTTGTATTCGTCTTTGCAGGTGCCCCAGCGTGAGACTTCCTTCCGTACCTCCAATGGAATACGGGGATGGTTGGCTAATGTCCACATCAGTCCTTGCTGATAGTTCAAATGGGCTTGGACAATCCTCTCCCGTTCCTCGTAGCCGGCTTCGGGATAATTATAATTCTGCCCGATAAAATCACTTGCAAAGCCATGACAATTGTTCGTATCAGTCTTGCGGTTGGGCATCGGGGAATTTATCCATGGAATGATATGATGCCCCCCATAATTGTTCATTACCCTGATATTGCTACCTGCCGCTTCGTAATTCCTGAAAAGCAGTTCATAATCACTTTCCCTATAATTGTCCGGCTTTTGGAAAGGAATTCTGTTATCGGGATGGTCGGTAAGAGTCATTCTGAAACAATATGCCTGAATCTTTTTATCTCCCGAACCATCCACACCGGGAGCTTTGTCACTGATGCCGGGCAACAGACCACTGGCGGGATCCCCCTTTATGATATACGGATCCACTCCTTCTACAAAGTTATGGTTATACCCGTTAGTAGAAGTCCATCGCTTAAGGGTGTAGCTCAAGCGGTTGGCTTGCACACCGTTAAGCGTCTCGCCATAAACGGCGTTAGACTCACGTCCTATGGTGTAACTTACGCCTGCCGCTGCCATCAGGTCGCCTTCGTAAGTGGCGTCTATGAACATTTTACCTTTAAAAGACTCTCCGGTCTCCATCTTAATAACGGAAATCTGTTTGTCTTTCATCTTCACACCGGTTTCCCTGTTCAACCGTAAATTATAAAAAATATCTATTTTCTCCGGAGCTATCATTTCTGCAAATACATATTTTGCGGCAGAGGGTTCAAACGTCCACATCGTGTCCTCTTCCTTACTGGTCCGAGTCTGCCCATCATCTGCATACTCCTCCTTAGACTGCCATTTCCAGTTCTTAGGATTATCGTAATACTTCCGGATATTTTGATAAAATTCGCGAGATATACCTCCTATAGCCTGCTTATTTCCTATATCTGTCTGCCCTAATCCCCCGGTAGTCAAGCCTCCCAAACAATCAGTAGGCTCAATCAGTGCCACGCTTTTACCCATTCGTGAAGCTTGAATAGCGGCCGAAATTCCAGCTGAGGTGCCACCATAGACAACAATATCATACTGTTTTTGAGCCAATGCGTTCACGCTGATGGAGAACGACATCAACAAGATCAATATTAATTTATATTTTTTCATTATTTTCTTTTATTTGAATTACTTTTCCACTTCTTCTGCTTTCTTCAGCCCAAAAGCCCATCACATGGCTTTCGACGGAAACATTAATATTGCTTGACAAGAACTTATCATCATGATTGCTCACCGCCAATACAAAGTCCTTCATTATTCCCCAGTCTCCACCACCATGACCGCCATATCCGGGCAAGTCGGAAATATCTTCATTCCAAACAAATCTCTTTCCTGTAAGGAAATCGGTGTGCGCAAATGTTGTCATATCACCAACAACATCCCCTTTGGTACCCATGATACGTGTACGACGACCCTCATAAGAGGTGAAGGCCTCCATGTTAAACGAAGCGGTTAGTCCGTCCTCGAATTGCATATTCGTCACATAATGATCACATTGGTCATTATCGCACCGGAACACACACTTACCATAATCAGTAGTCTTTAATTTCTTTATGAGATAATCTTTTTGTTGTGCCTTATCCTGCGGCAAATCAAAGACATGAATATGGCGTCCCTGTTCCATATATATTTTTATCGCTGAATAAGGACATTCTGCCTCCACACTACAGTTCAGACAACGGTCTGCAGAGCCTTTAGGAGCATTTTTCAATTTAAAATAGTTTAAATTGCCAAAAGCAGATATCTTCACACACTTCTTGCCAGTCATCCAACGTATAAGGTCGAGGTCATGGCAAGATTTAGCTACAATAATAGGAGTAGATTTCTTCGAGTTGTGCCAATTACCTCTAACGTAGGAGTGCGCCATGTGGTGATAGGCAATAGGTTCAAAGTGCTGTATGCTCATTACCTCTCCCAGTGCACCCGAGTCAATCAGCTTTTTTAACGCAATAAAATAAGGAGCATAGCGCAATACATGACACACGCCCACTATACGATCATACTTTCTGGCTTGTGCGGCAATATTATAGCACTCTTGTGCCGTCTGTGCAATAGGCTTTTCTAATAGTACGTCATACCCCATTTCCAAAGCCTTCATACAAGGCTGATAGTGCAGATCATCGGGAGTAGAAATAATAACTGCATCAGCAAATTTCTGATGTTTAAAGACTTCCGACCAATCACCAAACTGGTGTTCTGCCGGAATATTGAATTGCTTAGCCATAGCGAGTTTACGTTTCTCCTGAATGTCGGATACGCCAACAATAGTCAATGCTTTAGGATATCGGCCGGCATATCCGGCATACGTTCTTCCACGCGATCCCGCACCAATCACAATAGCGGTAACCGGCTTATTGACAACGGCCTCCTGGCTATGAGACTTCGATTGCTGCTTAACCTTATCCTTTGTTTCGGATTTGGCTGGCAATCCGCTTAATAGTGTAGACGCAGCGGTCACACCCAATATCTTTAAAAATTCACCTCTATCCATATCTTATAATTGTATATTTTTTATATGCAAACTCCCTTCCTCCCCTTTTTTATTAAGGGGAGGAACTAAAGAGCTTTCACTTCCTGACGATGTATAGTTATCAGGAGTTTATTAATTCATTTTCAATAACTTGATATTACCAATATTTGTTAACCGCCTCTTTTAATTGCGAAGTGCTTTCTTGCCACTGTACTTTGGCGGTAGTAGGAACCGACGGAGTCCAAATAGATTTAAATGCTGATACTTCATAAGCATATTTATTTGCCTCATACGGCTCTACATTTTTTGTAGTGTAATTTTCTGATGCTGATTGTATATATTGTCTACCGGGACCGGCTGCAAACTTGAACTCTAATCCGGTAGGATTAATAGTGGTATATTCGTAAATGAAAGCTTTTTTATCACCTTCTTCACCTACATACGTCATCTTATCTTTCTCTCCCAGCGGATCAAGTTGCCACTGTATATCAAATGTTCCGATAATGTAAAGGTCTGTCACCGTTTTGGGAACCAGACATTTAATTGTTACAAGAGTAGGTTCTGAAGGCATAGTTTTCCATTTATCTACAACATCCACGCCTTGATTTTCATTCCAAGTACGGTCTGCCTTATCAGTGTCGTCAGCATTTACCTCTATGTATTCTTTGCCTTTCTCGGCAAAATACCGGTACGTTTCATTTTTATAAGTAGGTAATGTGACAGAGAACGTATTCTCACCCGTTTTTTCCAACTGTATAAAATCAGCCCAATTGTTGTTCATGGAAAGAAATCCGCCTTTCATATAGCAATTCTTTGTTCCGGCAGGCACTGTTACAGTATAAGTCAGCTCGGCAGGAAGTTTATCCCCCAAGTTGATAGTCAGTTCATATTGCACACCGGCTTTGAGCACCCATCCATCCAAAACTACTTCTCCAGAAACATCATCAATTACAACTCCTCTCAACTCCACCTTGCCATTCTCGGTATTCTCCACCGCTATCATGACGGGGTCGCTGGTCCATACATTACCTGCTTCCTGTGTGGGAAACATTATGTTGGCAGGGGCTATTTCTTCATTGAAAGTTACTTCTCCGCTCTCCTCATTGAAAGTATAATTAAAATTTGGAGTAATTACGCTCTGCGCGCCATCCTTATTGATGGCTTGAATTGTATGGCTTGCTCCCGCATTGAACACTACTTTTACTTCAGTCAATTTGTGCACAAGCAAGATGTCGAGACTATTTGTTCCGGAAGTCACTGCAACTTCCTTTTCGCACCAAAGCGGATCTTTATCAGCTCCGGAAGCCTCCTTGTTGCCATAAGCATAGGCTTTGAAAATGTAAGTGCCGGGAGTCAACTCAAAATTGAACTCATCATTAGAACCTTGCACAAAAGTATGGCTAGCTTTCAATTCACCGTCCGCATAGACCATTACCGAATACTCCGTACCGTCGGGTAGTGGAGTAATTGCCCCTTCCGCACGGCTCATCATTCCACCCACTTCGGTGAGAGTAGCCACCACCTCTTCTCCTTGAAAGGTCGTTCTGCAATATTGCACTTTAGGGGTAGAGATACCGCGCATCTGCACATTGTCCATATAGGTACCGATTCCTTTCATGCGGACAGATACGGTGGCTTTATTATCGGTTATCTCACTCAAGTTATCGTCTTGTTGACAAGATATTGCAAAAAATGCAAAGGAAATGCAGAGCATCACAAGCTCCATTATTTTTTTTGTTTTCATTGTTCTAAAATTTAATCATTAATTTTTCGTTTTGTAAAGTATAGTTTTTTCACCAATGACTACTATCTACACTACCGTTTTGTTTATCCGTTTCCACCCATTGGCTATTGGCGTTCTGCCCGCCGGAGGATACCGGATTATGTATATCCCTGAAAGAAGAGACAGTGTATGAGTATTTGTTCGTCTCGTATTCAATTCCGGAGGCTAGACTTAAGTTAGTGCCGTCCGATTGCAAGTACGGTCTGCCCGGACCGGCAGCAAACTTGAACAACAGAGTGCCCGGGTCTAGTGTTTCCACTTCGTAAGTAAACACTTTCTTTCCATTTTCTTCGCCTGCATATTTCATCTTTTCATCTTCCGTGAACGGGTCTGCCTTCCAACCGTTCCAAGAACCGATAACAAAGAGTTCACTAACGGTTTTCGGAACCAGACATTTGAGCGTCACTATCACTTCATTGCCGGGAACGTATACCTCCTTCCAAAACAACACTTCATCCTCTCCGCTGTTCTCTTTCCAATTACGGTTTTTCTCACGTTTATCACCGATAGCATTCACAGCTTCTTCATAAGCAAAGCCCGGACCTGAGAAATACTTGTACTCATCGTAGTCGTTGGTGGCCAATTTAATGGTGTAAGTCGTTTCATCTACCTTCTGCATTTTCTTGAATACACCCCAGTCGCCGACCACGTTACCACCGATATAACACACGTTGGTCCCGGCAGGCACTTTTACTGTAAATGTCAGTCTGTCCTCGGATGGTGCAGATGGCTTATACACCTTCTTCCAAAAGAGCACTTCATCGACACCTCCATTATCCTTCCATTGACGGTTTTCATGTTTGTCACCATTCTCATTGACGGCTTCTTCATATTCCCACCCTGGACCGGAAAAGTATTTATACTCTTCCCATTCCTTAGTTTGCAACTTAACAGTAAATGTAGTTGCATCCACTTTCGTCATCTCTTTCCAAACACCCCAGCCACCTGCCGCGTTACCGGTAATGTAGCAAACTTCAGTACCGGCCGGCACTTTCACCGTGTAAGTAAGCATCTGCTGTTCCACAGGAATAGGATTATATTCGGAAGGATCAAAGCGCACAAACTTTCCATCCTTGATTTCAATGTCCGAGATGGTGACGCGCTCTTGTCCGGAAGGACTGTTCGGAGAGTGAAAAGCAATTTTCAAATTACCTTCTAAGTCCTCGAAAATCATGCCATGTCCACCGTTGGAAGACCAAAGAGGCACAGGATCATGTTCCCACGGACCTTCGATCTTCCCGCTTCTGGAAATAGCCTGCCCGATAGAGTAGTTCTGTACACCAATTTCTTTGGCAGCAGACATACTCGACCAAGTCATAATGAGGTGGCCAGACTCTTTATCCTTCCATATCATTGTGCCATCGGTAATAATATTCTCATCGCCTCCACCGCTAACCGCCCAACCGGATTCAGAAGCAGAGAATAATTTCCACGCCTCACCATCCGCACCAGACAAATCTTCCTTCAACTTTACTGCCCAGACACCACCATCCTTCACCTGTGTCCACTCATGACAGAACACCATATAAGGCACACCCTGGTCATCAACATACAGCGAACCATCGAGAGCCACCATATCGGCAGGCGTGATGTTCAATTGATCCGGTGGCAGTAATGGTACATACCCATCCACCGGACTTGTGCCCCCTTTCAGTATGGTAGTTCCCATGTTTATAAAAGGATCGGCTGTTCTACCCACCGTGATAAAACAATAATAATTGCCTTTATATAGGTAAAAATCGGGTGCCCAGAAATGGCTGTTTCCTATATAATCCGTACGGGCTTGATAAACATATCCCACTTCACCCCACATTTCAAGATCAAGGCTCTTGTAAGCTATAAGCGCACCCCGGCCTTGTTTCCGAGTTGATGTGATAAGGTAATAGCATCCTTCTTCCCTGTCTACCGTGATGAAAGGGTCACGAATATTCAAGTCGGAAGTTTTCTTTGTGTATTCAATCGGTGTCGCTTGAACCGCTCCCACCGAAATTTCATCACTGCAAGCCCCTAAAAAGAGAGAGAAACAAGCGATGAAAAACTGATATAAAAGATTCTTCATTATGTATTGTTCTTTAGGATGGTTAATATTTCGGGTTTTGCGACAAATTAGGATTAATCAAACGATCGTCAGCAGGAATAGGCCACAGGTAATTCTTATCCTTATCAAAAGACATCACGTACATCCTGGTAAAATAGCCGGCATTCTCCATTCCCGAAAGGTCCGGCAAACCATTCTCATCAATCTCCGGCACTCCACCTACCGGGAAGTTGCCGGCATCCCAATTTGTCAACATCTTCTGGAACTCTACGGATAACACACAATTGGATTCACTTCCAAGTTTGCCATTCCATTTTGCGGAGCCGGACCAAACATTCACTGGCAACTGATACATCGGTTTGTTGTGAGATTTCTCTGCAATACGCCAACGCAATAAGTCACGATAACGAATTCCTTCAAAAGCAAATTCCGAACGGCGCTCCATACGTATGATTTTACGCAGTTTTTCTTGATTGGTTTCAGCAACACGGGGATAAACTATGCCGCTTCCCCGATAGGCACGTTCACGAACTAAATTGATTGTAGCGTCCAGAATGTCGGATGTCACTTGTTTGAGTTCATTTTTTGCCTCAAGGTAAGTCATCAGCACTTCGGCATAGCGTAAATAAGGGAAACAATTATCCGACACATTTCCGTTTTTTTCAAAGTCCACCCAATTGTCTTTTACATATTTACGCATCATCAATCCGTTGTAAGCCGAATGTTGGTTGGCACCTCTACCGTCTTTATTTTCCACCATCGAGTTTGTCGCCACTTCATATACCTTCACAGCGTAGGGATTGGGGGTATACTCAAAACCCGATAGAATATAGTCCGGATACTTTTTAGGAAATGTCTTATCAATTTTAGACTGTTCATATTCGGCATAATCAGCAGCAAATTTAGTCTTAAAAGGCTGAATTGTCATGGCCAAACGAGGGTCACGGTTTGCAAAGGGATCTTGCGGATTATATAAATTCGACTCGTCAATAGGTTTCCCATCAGTACAAGTATATGAGCAGAAAAGCTCCAACGATGGACTTTTATTGGCGAAACAGCCATTAATCTGACGGCGTAAATAAGCCGGAAGATAGCTGAACATCGGTCCTTGCCCTTTTTTTAAATTCAAGTCCCCTTTAAAATAAAACATTAACTCGGGAGAACTGTCAGCCTTAAAGAGGTCAAGATAATTGTCGTGTAATTCGTAAACGTCCAACTTCATACAGGCTTCTGCTGCATCTGCAGCTATCTGCCAATCCTGATGAAAAAGTGCAAAACGGGCTTTAAACCCAAGAGCTGCACCGGCTGTCGGACGTTGCTGGGCAGCATAAGACTCCGGTAAATATTCCGCCGCCTTATCCAAACAATCGTAAGCGTAATCCAGCACCTCTCTCTTGGGTGAACGGGTTGCTACATAAGACTCGTCTAAAGTCATTCCTTTATTAAGGACACAGTCTCCATAGTAAGTAGCCAATTCGGCATAAGCGAATCCCACCATGAAATATGCCTCCCCTTTATATTGGTTGATTTTTGTCTCGCTCATTCCGCTTGCGCTTCCATTATCCAAAGCCTGGATGACTTTCATGGCACGTACAATGGATTTATACAGTGAGCTCCACCTGCTTGAAGCTATCCCCGATTTATCAGTCATGGACCCAAATGTAATTTCGTTGGCAGAATTGCGGTCTAGCATGTCATCTGTCCAAATGACATCATCAATTGGAAAGAAGTCCGGTCTCCATAGGTCGTTGAGCGCCCATTCTATTTCAGTTTCGTCACGATACCAATTCTCACTCGAACCTTCTGAAAGCGGATTCAAATCAAGATCGGCACAAGCGACCATGACAAATGCCATTATTCCGGTAAATATAAATTTGATTATTTTATTCATACAGATTTGCTAATTAAAATGAAACATTCAGACCAAAAACATAAGAAGACATGATAAGGTCATTGTAACGGTCCCATTCCGGGTCATACCCTTTCGGATAATTAGAAAATGCCGGCAAGTCATTTGCACTGAAATATACTCTTAGCTTGTTGATAAAAAATTTCTTAGTGATATTTGAAGGAATACTATATCCCAAAGTGATGTTCTTAATACGCATATAGGCACCGTTGAAAAGATAAAAATCACTATCGGCATAGACATTCGCACCATTGCCATTCGTCAGTCTGGGATATTTAGCTTTTGCATTCTGTTCATCGGTAGCAGTGGGGCTCCAATGGCTCTCAATTAAATTGAGCGGAGCTGCATAGGCTGAAAATTCAAAAGGCTTGACAGGCCATGACCAATATTTGAGTTGATGCCCAATGCCTTGAAATGAAAGATTAAAATCAAAACTCTTCCACTCTGCCCAGATTGTTCCTCCATATTGCCACTCCGGTAACGAATTACCCAAACGAATACGGTCGCTGGCATTAATTCTTCCATCGCCATTGACATCCAGATAGCGAATGTCACCAGGTTTATCATTATCGGTCAATGTAACAATCGGCCTGTTTCTTTCGTCATACATATCATCTTCATTTACGATAATCCCCAAACTCTTATAGCCGTACCATTCATTAAAGTAAGAACCTTCTTCTGTAATGTGACGGTCACCGATATTCTGGCGATCAGACATATATCCCATTTTAGATCGATAGTCTGAAAGATTGAAACTGACACCATAACGTAAATCATTGATTTTATCACTCCAGGAAAGTTCCAAATCCCAACCTTTGGTTGTCATATCCGCAACATTATTCTGGGGTGCATTATAACCAAAATAAGAGGGGAAACCAACCTGCATTAACATATCGGTTGTTTTCTTGTGATAATAATCTGCAGAAACACGTAAGCGGCTGTTCCATAATCCTAAATCTACTCCTATTCCATAGGTAGTAGTCGTTTCCCAAGTAATGTCATTAAAGGCATAATCCATCTGATAAGCGGTTTTTGCCACATCAACTTCCCCGGTAGTTGCATTAGGAAGCAGAGCGGTACCATAGATCAATTTAGCTTGATAAGGAAACTCCGAGCCGATACGCTCGTTGCCCAGCTGTCCGATTGAACCACGGAGTTTCAGATAATCTACCACATTCTTCTTAAACCATGACTCCTCGGAAATGATCCACCCGGCACTTACCGAAGGGAAAGTAGCCCAGCGGTGTCCTTTGGCAAAACGTGAAGAACCATCGGTACGTACATTAACTTGTAACATATAGCGGTCAGCCCAAGAATACATCACACGTCCGAATACAGAACGGTAGGCGTTGTGACCGGCCGAACCGCTATTATATTGATAGTCTTCCGGCCCTATATTCAAATAAGGAAAATTGTTTAACTCATAGTTGGTACGTGAAGCTCCCAATACTTCCCATTTATAGGTAAAATCTTCGTAACCGGCCATTAGTCCAATAGAATGACGGTTTATATCCAACTTGTAATTGGCATAAAACTGTTTAGTCAAACTGAAGTTATCGTTGCGACCTTCTGAAAGGTTGGTGGTAGCGCTTCCCGAACCAGGAGTAGCCACTCCATCAATACGATATACATCGTACTTCTTATGATGATCTTTTGTCTTGTCAAAAGAGTACCTGGGCGCCACAATACCTGTTAATGTCAATCCTTTTAAAGGGGTTAGATCTAACTGAAATTTACCGCCCACACGGTAATAATATCCAATATTTGTTCCGCCTAAAGCATGTTTGGCAATAGGATTATCCCCATCCTTTCCGTCAGCGTAACGGCCATCCGACCAGAATGCATTATAGATAGGAGCACGAAACATAAAATCCCTGATGATGCTTCCTTCCATATTACGCGGCGTAACTGTTTTGGAATAAATCATATTTACATCCACATTCGCATGTATCCAGCTGGAAATGGAATAATCGTTGTTAGTACGTACATTAAAACGTTCGTAATTCTTATGATCATAGAGAGCCTCGGATTTATAATAGCCAAAGCTGAAGTTCGTCTTCAGTTTTTCAGTTCCTCCGCTGATAGAAAGTGAGTGCCTTTGATGATGAGTAGAACTTTTCAGACCTAATTCCATAAAATCAGTATCAGCGTAACGGTCAGGATCTTCGCTCCTGAGTTGCATATAATTATTGATCAACTCTTCAGAATAAGCAGAGTAAAGTGATGAAGCGCCATCATTGTAAGCCAGTTCGTTAATGCCTTTCATCCATTGTACAGCGTTAGCAAACTTTGGCTTTGTAGTGGCAGCATCAATGCCATATTCCGCATTATAAGAAAGATGAAACTCATTGTTTTTAGCACGTTTGGTCGTAATCAAGATAACGCCGGCTGCCGCACGTGAACCATAAATGGCTGCTGAAGCAGCGTCCTTCAGCACTTGGATATCTTTTACATCTTCGGGAGCTACCTCATTAATGTTACCCGGCACACCGTCAATAATCACCAATGGATTGTTCTCCGACAAAGTAGTGATACCGCGTACACGAATAGTAGCGCCCTGTGTGGGGTCGCCATTGGTACGGGTTATCTGTACGCCAGCCATTTGCCCCTGCAATTGGTTGGAAAGTTGCGGTGAGCTCTTTTGCTTCAATTTATCGCCACCCAAAGAAGAAGTCGAACCAGTCAAGTCTATCTTACGGGCTGTACCATAACCTATTACTACCACTTCTTCCAGCATTTCAGTATCCTCTTGCAACTGCACAGATACATGAGAATTATTCTTCACTTTAATCTGTTGTGAAACATATCCCATATAACTGATTTCCAGAATATCTTGATCCGATGCCAACACTTGAAAATTACCATCAACATTAGTTACCGTTCCTTCACGCGTACCTTTAATTATTACACTGGCTCCAATCAGCGGCTCTCCTCCCATATCAGTTATAGCCCCTGTAACGGTTCGTTTTAGTACTTTATCGCTTGTTTTACTTATATTCAGAATGATGCGCTTCTTGTCAAAAGTATATGTGATACTTTTAGGAATCAGCACCTTTTTGAGAACTGCGTCCAAAGCAGTTTGCTTTACTTCAATCGAGACCCGTTGCGTCAGATCCAAATTGCTATATACAAAAGTATAATCGGTTTTCTTTTCTATGGCAGTAAAGAAATTTTTCAATGTGGCATCTTTAAGTTCCAAATCAATTTTAGGGGTGGTCTGGGCAAATAAAACATTTGATACCAGTAAGAAAAATGAGATAAGAGCCATTTTTCTTATTTTTTTCTTTTGCATGAATATTAGATTTTATTGATAAAAATGTAACTTTGCCAAAAATATGATTATTCCCTCTTTTTATCCAAGACGGCCATTTTGAGTAAAAAGTTCAAGGGATATTGTATTTCTAAGCATGAGGGATGGCAGTTTCCTCGTGCTTTTTTATAGTGCTTATTTATATCTGATAGTTACCTCCTCTCCGTTTATGTGATAAGCGATAGGGCTTACCTTGTTAATTATTTCAAGAATTTCTCTTAGGGATTCTGTTTTTAAAGTAAATCCATAGAAAGTTTCCGCCTTCAAATTTTCTACATGAATATCTACGCCATACCAACGTTCCAGCTTCTTAAAGACTTTATCAGCCGGAGCATTTTCAAACTTCAATATATTTTGGGTCCACAAACTTTCCATTTCAGCATCACAAGATTCCGTACTCCATACCAGATCCGCTTTGTTTACATAAACCAACTGATTAGGTGTCATCACTGTCAGAATCTGTCCATTAGAATGATTTGCTAAAGATACTTTTCCCCTTACCAAAGTTACTGACATACCAGGTTCATCGTTATAGGAAGATACATTAAAAGCCGTTCCATGAACCACAACATCCAAATTATTGGTTTGTACGGTAAAAGCATTTTCTTTATCGGGTGCAACATTAAAAAAGGCTTCTCCTTCCAATTTCAGTATTCTGTTGTTTTTATTAAATCCTGAATTGTAGCTAAGTTTCGATCCCGAGTTCAAGTAGATTTGACTACCATCCGGCAAAACAAGTTGTGTTTTCTGTCCTTTTTCAGTAAAAACCACAAAAGTTTCGTTCACTTCATTATATCCTGAAGAGAAATAAAGATATGTGCTTAAACAGAATAAAACAGGAATAGCTATTGCAGCAGCAATTTTCCACCACTTTGATGATTTTCGGGTATAGACGGGAGAAGCCTTTAGAGCCAAGTTGAATCTAACTTGCTCTTTAATCCCTAAATCCATAGGAGAGTAATCAGTTTCTTCCCATAATACCTGTAATGCTGAATCAACGGTTTCGTCATTTGATGATTTAATTTCCTTTTTAAGTTCAGCATATTCATCCGGAGTTATCCGCCAATGAATCAATTTTCCAAGTAAATGCCTTAAAGATTGTTTATTCATAACATTTCTGTTTATCGGGTACTTCACTAATATATACGCAAGATGTATAATTTAGTCCCGACACGACTTTTATGTTATAAAACACGTTTCAACAAACAGCTACTTAAATGGAATAAATAAGAATATAAAGTAATAGGAAAGTTCACTCCTCATGACCTTCAAGGCCAAAGTTAATTGGTTTTTGACCGTTTTTTCTGAAAGTTGGAGTTTTTGGGCTATGGATAGAATAGAATACCCTTTTTCACGGCTCAACTCAAATATTTCTTTTTGTCTTTGAGTTAGTTTTTCTTTTGCTTTGGACAGTTTTTCTTGAAACTCATCGAAACTGATATTCATCTCCACATTATTTTCCGAATGTTTTTGAAATGCTTCACTACAAACATATTCATCAAAAGCAACATTATCGACTTGTCTGCGTAAAGAATCAATTATCAGGTTACGGGCAATTGTATATAAATAGGTTTTAAAAGACAATTCTAAATTGATCCTTTCATGGGTCTGCCATATTCTCATAAATGTATCTTGAAGAATATCTTGCGCTTCAATGGGAGATTTTGTTAAATTTAGAATAAAACCGTATAACATATCCGCATAAATGCTATAAAGGATATTGAAATCTTCATAGGAGCCTTGCTTCAACCCCTTTATTAACTTTATATGAATATTTTCACTCATTTTTCTTTAAAAGACATAAGGTGTCGCAAATATAAAAATTTATTTCAGATAATCCAAAAGCATAATAACTTAACGTGAGTTCGAAAAGTTTCATAGGTTTTAGGTTCACATATAAATTGGAGGGTTCTTATTATCAGCAGGAGTTTTTCCAGGATAATACAGTGACTAGCAACTCATTGCGTACTGACAATAAGCTATGACAATAGGCTGACAATAAAAAGATCGTACTTTTATTGTCAGCCTGTTATTTACTTGATTAAATTCGCAGCAGAATTATAGAATTCGCTTTAACCTCTTGCATATTTTTCTGATCCAGCAGTTGCTACAAATAGTATTGCCTGATGTAGATTCCTTCTCGAAGGATCGCAGTCTTTCGTATTGTTCCTCCACCATTTTCCATAAACCGTCCAATCGCGAACTTTGTCCTCTAATTGCCATTAATTCCTGATCGCGCATATTCAAGAGTGAAGCATACAGTCGGCTGGTTTTGTTTTTTTCCATACAAAGTTGCTCCAACTCGTCAACATATTCAGACGTAATTCCCAGCTTAGTCCGTTTTATGAATTGCTGGATACTATCATCATCTATGGAAACTGTATCGTTCTCATAAGACACTGTGATTTTTTTCATTTCTACCCAGAGCCATATATACTCTTTTTCAAGCCGGTATTTTTCGGCTGCTGCTTCTATGCTAATCCATTCTGACATAGTGTTTGTTTTTTATTTGTTAGACAATGAGGAGTAAATAGCGCTCTATTGATGTTGATGCAACACACATTCGCGCTTCTTGCATTCCGGACGGACGGGAAATTGGTTGGGGATTTTTAAGGGTTATGAAACCAACCGGATACAAGAAAAGCGTGAATGCTGTTGAATCAATATCTCCCTCTGAGGCCTAGCAACCCGTCCAAAAGATAATGATAACAACAGACACCCACGCTAATCGTTTATATATAACACATCTTACATCGATATGTTGACATACGACCGTTCGCGTGGAATATCTGTTGAATCATCTCTCTTTGGACAGAAATTTGCTAGGTTTCAGAAGAGAGAGACAATACGTTAATATTCCTACTAAAAATAAAAACGCTTTCCACCTATTTCATCACGCTGATGAGTAGAAAGCGCATGACAAAGATATGTATTTTTTTTGAAACACAGTGGAAATACGGAAATAAATACAGGAAGTTTTGTATTGAAAGAGAGGAAGTTCAATGTCAGTAAACAGGATATAGGAAATACATCCCCTTTATCAAATGAATGTAACCCCATTAAATGAATGTTATGTAACTGGTATCTTTCACTTAACAAGTAGGTATTGTTCGGTTAAGGTAACGGTATCTTTACCTTCCCACGGCCGTGGTGACTTCTTCCCACAGCCGTGACAAGTTCCTACCACGGCCGTGGGAAGATCTCGTCACGGCCGTGACGAACTACAGATACCAACACTTTAGCGGAATTATACCGGCAGGTGAATGGAAGTATACCTGCTTCTTATCATAACAATACACGGTAGACAGCACATCCGTATCTGTTTCCCAATGTATCAGCTCCCGTTTCATTAGCCCTGAACTTCATTAGCCGCGAATTAAAAAAATCCGAATTAAGAAAGTTCATTCTTTATCATGATAAAGCCCAAATAGCTTGTTTTACGAGTACCTTATCCGTACCTTTGACCCCAATAACAAACACTTACAAGTCTATAAAATTCAAGATAAAAAGAAATGAAGATTACACAAATCAGGGAAAACGGAGATACGGAAGCATTAAGCGTGACAGACATTAACCTGCTGATAGAGAAAATGAAGAAAGAAACCAAGCTCCGCCCGGTATCCGGACTACGTCAGGCCCTGCATTTTGTTCTGCCCGATGAACCTTGTTCTCTCGCTGGCAAACTACCACGAGTGATTCCTGCCGCAACTTTCGGGCGAGTGAACGGAGTGAAACGAATGAAGACCTACAATGGTATTGTAGAACTGACCATTGGTCCGTTAGCCGGAAAAGCAGAAGTGGATATTGTGAAGCAAAAAGCTGCCGAACTTCCCCAGACAATGCTGGCTTTTATGGGAGCAAGCGGAAAAAGTGTCAAGATATGGACTTGCTTCACACGGCCGGACGGCACTTTGCCGCAAACAGCAGAAGAAGCCGAAGTGTTTCAAGCGCATGCCTATCGCCTAGCCATCAAATGTTATCAGCCTCAACTCCCTTTCAATATTTTGCTAAAAGAGCCGAAACTGGAACAATTCTCACGTCTTAGCTATGATCCGGACTTGATTTATCGCCCCACCCCTGTCCCCTTCTACCTTTCACAGCCTATCGGTATGCCCGGCGAAATGACGTATCATGAGAAATCGAGCACTGAAACATCTCCTTTAAATCGTGCCTTGCCGGGATATGATACGGAAGATACTGTAGCATTACTCTATGAAGCGGCATTGCGGAAAACATTCGAAGAAATGGAAACGGACTGGCATCGAAACGATCATGATTTGCAAATGTTAGTAGTCCCGCTTGCCGAAAATTGTTACTACTCCGGCATCCCGGAAGAGGAGGTAACCCGACGAACCATCATACGTTATTACAAAAGAAAAAATCCGATGCTGGTACGCGAAATGATAAGAAACGTATATAAGGAATGTAAGGGAGTGCCCAAAAGCAGCTACCTGACTAAAGAGCAACGTCTTAGCCTGCAAATGGATGAATTTATGAACCGTCGTTATGAGTTCCGTTATAATACGCAGATCGGGGAAGTGGAATATCGGGAGCGTTTCTCGTTTCAGTTTTACTTTCATCCCATTGACAAACGGGCACAAAACAGCATCATGCTCGACGCACAATCCGAAGGTATTGGCGTATGGGATAGGGATATAGACCGATACTTACATTCCAACCGTGTGCCGATCTACAATCCGTTGGAAGAGTTTCTGTTTCATCTGCCTCATTGGGACGGCAAAGACCGTATTCATGCTTTGGCAAACAGGGTTCCTTGCAAGAATCCGCATTGGGAATTGCTTTTCCACCGTTGGTTCCTGAATATGGTTTCACATTGGAGAGGGGTAGATAAAATGCATGCGAATAATACATCGCCCATATTAGTGGGGGCACAAGGAACTCATAAGTCAACTTTCTGCCGTGAAATGATTCCACCTGCACTTCGCGCTTACTATACAGACAGTATTGATTTCAGCCAAAAACGGGACGCAGAACTGTATCTGAATCGATTTGCACTCATCAACATCGATGAGTTTGACCAGATTACCCTGCCACAACAGGGATTTCTGAAACATATTCTCCAAAAGCCCGTGGTCAATCTTCGGAAACCGCATGGTCGCTCGGTACTTGAGTTACAACGATATGCCTCATTTATCGGTACAAGCAATCAGAAAGATTTGCTGACTGATCCTTCGGGAAGCCGTCGTTTCATCTGCATTGAAGTGACAGGAAACATCGACACTACACAGCCGATAGACTATGAACAGCTTTACGCACAAGCCATGCACGAGATTTATCATGGTGAACGATACTGGTTTGACAGTGAAGATGAGCAGATTATGACTGAAAATAACCGTGAGTTTGAGCAAACACCGGCTATGCTGCAATTGTTTTATCAGTATTTTAAAGCTGCGCAAACGAAAGAGGAAGGAGAATTTCTTACTCCGGTCGAAATACTGAATTATCTGAAAAAGAAAAGCGGTATGTCATTGTCTGATAACAAAGTATATCACTTCGGGAGATTGCTGCAAAAATGCGGTATTCCTTCGAAGCATACTTATAAAGGTACTGTTTATCAGGTAATAAAGCTATCATAAGAGATAAAAGTAAGGCTGACAATAAAAGTCTGGATATTTTATTGTCAGCCTATTATCAATGGTTATTGTCAGGTGATAGAACGTTGATATTCATCTACTTACGCATAATCCTGACAGTATGACAATAAAACAGGTACAAATCATTATGAGATCTAAATTTGATATTTTGGTTTCATAGATGAATAGAGGTAATCTTATTTAATTTCATCCACAAAGTCTAGTGTATCACCAGTATTAAATTTGTCGAAATCAGACTGAAACAAACAGTCCTGAATGATACGGTATTTCTCAAATTCAGTTTCCGCATAGTCTTTCGCTTGTTCGGTAGAAACTTTTCCTGAATCATTTAAAACCGGGCGGTCATCACTATCCAAGAATTTGTCTATGCGTTTCGCCCAGTCCTCCATCGTCATAGGAATGTGGCGTTTTGCCCGGTCTTCTGCCAAATCCAGAAAAGCATTGACCAACCGCCCCATTGACTCCAGTTCTTCTTCTTTCAAATAATTCTTTGCTATCGACACATCTGTTTTTACAATCTTTCCGTCAGGAGCTTTCTCCCACGTAGTCAGCCCCATATGTTCTTTTCCCGCATTGGCACGCTCTACAATAAGCTCTGCAGCTGTATGCCCATGAACTGCATAGTGCATTTTGTTCTGCACCTTTTTGAAAAACAAACGTGTGGTCGGAGCATTGAGATTATAGTCTATACTGGTAGCATAAATATCTGTTAGCTTTTGGTAGAAACGTCGCTCACTTAGCCGTATTTCACGAATTTCAGCAAGCAAATGTTCAAAGTAATCTTCATTGATGAATGATCCGTTCTCCATTCGTTTTTTATCAATGACATATCCACGAATAGCAAACTGCCGAAGAATATACGTACACCATTGACGGAATTGAGTGGCGCGTACGGAATTGACACGATAACCGACTGAAATAATGGCATCGAGACTATAAATAAAAACTTCACGAGAAATATTCCGATTACCTTCTTTTTGAACTATCCGGTTTTTCCGGATAGTTGTATTCTTATCTACTTCTCCTTGCGAATATATATTTTTCAAATGTTCATTAATTGTGCGTATATCAACATCGAACAATATCGACATCGTCTTCTGCGTCAGCCACAAAGTTTCGTCCTGATAAAGCACTTCAATGCCTTCTTCTTTATTCTCTATCTGAAAAATAAGAAATTCAGCCGTACTATTGCGTATTTGCAGTTTCTTGCTTCCGTTATTACTTTCTTCCATATTCATCTTGAACACTTATTTCTTTTATCAGAAACAAATGTACTCAGAACATATCGAACTGCCAAAGATAGTATCTCCTATTTTATAGCTACTTTCGTCTGTAATCTTATGTCATCGGAAGCAGCACCAATCATTACTTGGAAAGTTCCCTAAAAAGATCATAATTACAGTAGAAAGCTTTCTCCGTAATATCTTCGCTTTATGGATTCAACAGATTTTATTCGTATTTTTCCGGTTTACATATTGGTTTACATGAACCGCATAAATTATATGCATAAAAATGAACCCCCTCTGCTTTTTACGTTGATCCTTAATCAACACTAGAGACAAGATAGTTCCATGACAAGATAAAAAAGCTCCGTAAATCAATGATTTACAGAGCTTTTAATCAAGAATACTCGTACTCGAAGCGGGACTTGAACCCGCACAGCCGCAATGGCCAAAGGATTTTAAGTCCTTCGTGTCTACCATTCCACCATTCGAGCATCCTTTCAAAGAAAGAGCGGAAAACGAGACTCGAACTCGCGACCCTAACCTTGGCAAGGTTATGCTCTACCAACT
>CEAE01030395.1_pt1 | contig 23187 bp, 16 predicted proteins | sample 554951 | NCBI WGS metagenome assembly CEAE01 (sample SAMEA3182076, study PRJEB8094) | gut metagenome | biome: human; feature: gut; material: Stool; isolation source: human stools | place: Canada | collected 2012-03-28
GTCCGGCTCGGCGTCGGCCATCTCCATCTGCGCCACGGCTTCCTGTCCGATCACGGTCTGATGCAGGATGACGTGGTTCAGCACGCTTCCCAGACAGTACCGCGTATCTTCGGGGTGTTGCAGCGCCACTTCGATCGCCTCCGAAATGGCCAGTCCGAGGCTTCCCGAACAGTTCGGGTCGCGTTCAAGCGCCGCACGGCCCGATGCCGTGAGCGTGCTGGGCGATGCGATGCACTCGGCGCCCCAAGTGTTCATCATCAGCCGCCGGTAGGGTTTCTGGTCGTAGCTGACCTTGACCATGTAAACCTGCAGGTCTATGCCGAAGTGATTGGCCGCGAATGCGATCGCCGCGCCCCACTGCCCCGCGCCCGTCTCGGTGGTCAGGCGGCGGATGCCCTGCTTGTAGTTGTAGTAGGCCTGCGGCACGGCGGTGTTGGGCTTGTGCGATCCGGCCGGCGAGACGCTCTCGTTCTTGAAATAGATTTTCGCGGGCGTGCCGAGCGCCTTCTCCAGCCCCGTAGCCCGCACGAGCGGCGTGGGTCTCCATATTTTGTAAATCTCCTGCACCTCTTCGGGAATGTCGATGAACCGCTCCGCGGACATTTCCTGATCGATCAGCTCTTCGGCGAAAATGGCGCTCATCTGCTCTTTGGTTACGGGCTGCTTGGTCGCGGGATGCAGCGGGGGCAGCGGTTTGTTGGGCATGTCGGCCACGATGTTGTACCATTGCGTGGGCATCTGATTTTCGGTCAGGCAGAATTTTTTCGTTTTCATACTCTTTTTTATTTTTCCGTTTGTTTCGTGAAAGTGCAAAAGAAAAAGCCCGCTGTTTACTCTCTCGTAAACAACGGGCTTGTGGCTGGTATCAGGTTTCAACTATACACGCACGGAGCCGCACTCATTGTCCACGAGAGTCAACGAGCGCCACCACCAAGCCTGTATGTTGAAATTGCGAATCATATTCTTTTCGGCAAATATAACGGGTCCGATCCTTAAATCCAAATTTTTCGGCGGATATTTTCGATACCTACATATATGGCGTCGCTCCCTTTTCCGTGTCCGCCTGCCGAAATGCCGGTCCGGAGCGCCGGCGCGATTTAGTGCGCCAATCTCGACGAGATTAACAATTTTTATGTATCTTTGTTCGATTTTAGCATGCCGTTCCGGACGCTGTGACGGCGGCACTCCCCGCCAAGGCGGGGATTCCGGGGCGGCCGGACCTGCAAACGCGGCCTTTTGCCGCGGGGAAGGCGGTCCGGCATGTTGAACTGCAAGAGGAACATTAAAGCTTTTAATTATGAATATTTCGTATAACTGGCTTAAACGCTATCTCGACACCGATCTTCCGGCCGAAGAAATTGCACGGATACTGACCGACATCGGACTCGAAGTCGAGGGTTTCGAGAAGATCGAGACCGTAAAGGGCGGGCTTCACGGCGTCGTGGTCGGCGAGGTGCTGACCTGCACGGACCATCCCGATTCGGACCACCTGCACCTCACGACGGTCGATGTCGGCGCCGGTGATCCCCTGCAGATCGTCTGCGGCGCGCCCAACTGCCGGGCCGGGCTGAAGGTGCTCTGCGCCACGGTCGGCACGGTGCTTTACCCCGGCGGCGGTGACGAGGAATTCAAGATCAAACGCAGCAAAATCCGCGGCGTGGAGTCGCTCGGCATGCTTTGCGCCGAGGACGAACTGGGCATCGGGGCCTCGCACGACGGCATTATGGAACTTCCGGCCGACGCCCGCGTCGGTATGACGGCCAAAGAATACCTCGGCATCGAGGACGACTACCTGATCGAGGTGGGACTCACCCCCAACCGCGTCGACGCCGCGTCGCATATCGGCGTGGCGCGCGATTTGGCGGCTTACCTCAGGAGTCAGGGCCTGAACGCCGAAGTGAAGATGCCCGACGTCTCGGCCTTCGCTCCCGACAACCATGACTTGCCGGTGACCGTCCGCGTCGAGAACCACGAAGCGGCCCCCCGCTACGCGGGCGTGACGGTGAAGAACTGCAAAATAGGCCCTTCGCCTGAGTGGATGCAGAACTGCCTGCGCGCCGCGGGCATTAATCCCAAGAACAATCTGGTCGATATCACCAACTTCGTGCTCTTCGAGCTGGGGCAGCCCCTGCATGCGTTCGACGCGGCGAAGATCGAAGGCCGCGAAGTCGTGGTCCGCACCTGCGCCGAAGGCACGCCTTTCGTGACGTTGGACGGCGTGGAGCGAAAACTGACGGCCGACGATCTGATGATCTGCTCGGCCGAGCGTCCGATGTGCATCGCCGGAGTCTTCGGCGGACTGGATTCGGGCATCGGCGACACGACGACCGACGTATTTATCGAGAGCGCCTATTTCAACCCCGTGTGGGTGCGCAAGACTGCCAAGCGTTTCGGCCTGAACACCGATTCGTCGTTCCGTTTCGAGCGCGGCGTCGATCCCAACATGCAGGTCTATGCCGCCAAGCGCGCCGCCCTGCTGATGAAGGAGCTGGCCGGGGGCGAGATTTCGAGCGACATTACCGACATCTATCCCACTCCTGTCGAAGACTTCAAATTCGACATCTCCTTCGCCCGCATCGACTCGCTGATCGGCAAGAAGATTCCCGAAGATACGGTCCGCACGATCCTCGCCGCGCTGGAAGTGAAGATTCTCGCCGAGAAAGAGGGTGTACTGAGCGTCGCCGTGCCGCCCTACCGCGTGGACGTGCAGCGCGAAGCCGACCTCGTCGAGGATATCCTCCGCATCTATGGCTACAACAATGTCGAGATTCCCTCGCGCGTCCGCTCGACGCTCTCCTATGCGCCGAAGCCCGACCGCAGCAAGCTGATGAATCTCGCGGCCGATTTCCTGACCTCCAACGGCTTCACCGAGATCATGTCCAACTCGCTGACCAAGGCGGCCTACTACGAAGGTCTGGAGTCCTACAAGGCTGAAAACTGCGTGCGCATCCTCAATCCGCTGAGCGCCGACCTGAACGTGATGCGCCAGACGCTGCTGTTCAACATGCTCGAAGCCGTGCAGCTCAACGCCAACCGCAAGAACGGCGACCTGAAACTCTACGAGTTCGGCAACTGCTATTTCTACGACGAGTCGAAACGCTCGGAGGAGAACCGCCTCGCGGCCTACTCCGAGGAGTACCGTCTGGCGATCGCCGTGACGGGCGTGGCCGAGCCTGCGTCGTGGAACGCCCGGCCGCAGGCCGCGTCGTTCTTCACACTGCGCGCCGTGGCCGAGAAACTTCTGCGCCGCTTCGGCATCGACATTTATGCGCTCCGGACTGAGACGCTGCAAAACGACCTCTTCGGCGAGGCGCTCTCGATGTCGCTTGGCGGCAAGGAGCTGCTGCAGATCGGCACGGTAAGTGCTAAAATCCGCCGTCGACTCGATGTCAAGCAGGATGTTTACTATCTGGAGATGAATTTCGACGCGCTCGTGAAATCGACCCGCAAGCATAAGATTGCGGCCGAGGAGCTTTCGAAGTTCCCCGAAGTGAAACGCGACTTGGCCCTTCTGATCGACAAGCAGGTGACCTTCTCTGCGCTGCGCGACGTGGCGTTCGCCACTGAGCGCAAACTGCTCAAGAGCGTTTCGCTGTTCGACGTCTACGAGGGCGACAAACTTCCCGAAGGCAAGAAATCCTACGCCCTGAGCTTCATCCTCGAAGACAAGACCCGCACGCTCGACGAGAAGACGATCGAAAAGGCGATGAGGAACCTCACCGCGCAGTTTGAACAGCGGTGCGGCGCTCAGGTCCGCGGTTGATCCCAATCCGAATGTCGTTCGTCGCATCTCGGTGCGGGTACACGCCCGCCACGGTCATGCCGACGAGCTTATTGACCATAATTGAAGCCGCCTGTTCGTAAGTACAGGCGGCTTTTTTACCGAAACCATGCAACGAACCTCCCGAACGCTCTGCCTGACCACGCTGCTTTTCGCAGCCGGCGCCGCGCTGTTCTTTACCAAGGCGGCGGTGATTCCCTACAAGGTCGCTTATCCGGTCCTGCTGCTGTCGCTGTCGCTCTTTTATCTCCGGCTGAAACCGCTGATTCCGGTCGGCGCGGCGCTCTTGTTGTCGGCCGTCGGCGATGCGGCGGGCGCCGGAGGGATGTTCATTCCGCAGATGCTGTTTTTCGCTTTGGCGCACGGAGCCTACATGTGCTACTTCTTGCCGCAGGCGCAACTTGCGCCCCGGCCTTTTGTCTGGCCGGTGCTGACGGCCCTGCTGCTGTTTCTGTTCGTCTGCATCGTTCCCCGCGCCGCCGATCCGGCCGAACGCGCGGGCGTCGCCGTCTACGGACTCGTCATCGCGGGCATGCTGTACAGCGCGCTTCAGTACCGCGGAGCGTATGCCGCATGGTTCCGCCTTGCGGCCCTGTTGTTTGTCTTTTCCGACTCCGTGATCGCATGGGGACGCTTCGTCGCGCCCGTTCCCTGCCGGACCTGTGTCGTGATGATTACCTATTATGCCGCGCAATACCTCTTCTACCTCTTTGCCGTCAGAGCGGCGACTCTTTCCGACTCTCCGCATTGATGCGGCCGTTGAAATGCCGAGCGGTATTGTAGTGCGATATTGTCATCGCTTATTTAGGCCGGAGGCACACTGTTCGCGTTAGTTGTCTCCGCCAAGGCGGCTCCTTCCGTGTCATAGTCGCTTTTTCGCTCCGTCTTACAGTACCGGCTTTATCTGCGGCGGCTGGATCGTGACGTAGGGCGTGCCGTTGTCGTCGCAGGTCGAGACGATGCGTACGGCTTTCACCGGCCGGCCGGGCTTTAAAGTTATACTGCCCTTTTCCAGATCGCCCGCGCGTTCGTATGTCGTGCCGTCGTACGACACCTCTGCATAACCGGTGGTTATAATGGTTTTGGGCAGCTGGCGGTTTCCCGTCTGCAAAAACATTTCGCGGCACTTCACCGGCTGTTCATAGGTGTAGAGTATCCAGTCCTGCTGACGGCAGGCGCGGCGCGTGCGCGCAAGTCCCTTGTAGGCCGAGGCGTTCGTGTAGGGGAACTGCGTGCTTTCGCCCATCGAGGTGGTGATCGTCACGGCGGGCGCAAGGGTCCTGTAGTAGGATTTGTCGGCCACGTAGGGACTGCGTCCCGTCTTGTAGCGCGTCAGGAAGCGGTAGAGATGCGGTTTTTCGGTTTTGACGGGGCCGGTGTACCGATGCTCTTCGGGCGAATCGCCTTCGAGGTAGAAGATTTCCGAGCCGTCGTCCGCCACGACGGTGAAGGCGCCCTCCTTGTAGCTTACCTTGGGCGGGAAAAGCCGGAAGCGGATGCCCATGGCCGCCATGCGGTCGTAATGGTCGGTCAGCTCCCTGTAATAGGCGTCCCAGCCCTCGCAGTTGCCGCGCCAAGCTATGCGGGCGAGCGCGCAGATGCGCGGAAAACACATGTAGTCCAGATAGTCGGGCTTTTCGGGCTCGTGCGAAACGTAGGCTTCGCTGAAGAACGTCCCCTGCAGGCCGACGACGTTGCGCATCTGTTCATCGCTGAAGCCCTTTTCGGTGAAGTCGAATCCGAAGACCTTTTTAGCGTCGAAGACCGCCGCCCAGTCGTGCCCCTCCTCCTGCGGCGTCTGCCGCATGTCGAAATAGAAGTATTCGCCCGGCATCACCACGGTCTTGTAGCCTTTCGCCGTTGCGTCGAGACACGCCTTGACGCTCTGCCAGCCGTATACGAGACATTCGCGCGAGAGGCCGCCCGTGGTCACGGCTTCGTTCCACACGCCGGGACGCTTGCCGTTGGCCGCGAGAATCGCCGCCATGCGCTCCATGAAGAGGTCTTCCAATCGGTGCGGATCGGTCATGCCCCGCCGGCTCATCAGCGCCTGACAGTCGGGGCAGCGGTTCCACTGGGTCATGTCCACCTCGTCGCCGCCGACGTGTATGTACTCCGAGGGAAACAGCGCGCACAACTCGCCGAGGATGTCGGTCAGCAGTGCGTAGTTCTCTTCGCGGGCCACGCACCACGCCGAACGGTAGTCGTAACCGTTGGTCGAAACCGTGTCGGGCGGATAGTTGCAGCGTATTTCGGGATGCACCGACGCGATGTTGCGGCTGTGCCCCGGCAGGTCGATTTCGGGGATGATCTCGATGTTGCGCGCCGCCGCATAGCGGATCAGGCCGCGCATCTCGTCCTGCGTGTAATACCCGCCGTACTTCTCGTCCCATTTGCCGTAGACCGGACGCACGGGCGAATCGCCGCCGCGGAAGCCGCCGATTTCGGTCAGTTCGGGATGCGATCTGATTTCGATACGCCACCCTTCGTCGTCTGAAAGATGAAGATGCAATTTGTTGATTCCATGATAGGAAAGCAAGTCTATGTAACGCTTCACTCCAGCTGCGTCGATCCACGTGCGGGCCACGTCCAGCATCATACCGCGGTACGGAAAGCGCGGCGCGTCCTCGACCTTCGTGCAGGCGATTTCGACCGTAAGCGGACAGTTCTTGGCGTATATTTCGGCGGGCAGCAGCCTGAACAGGGCCTGCACGCCGTTGAATACGCCGCCGTACGAACCGCCCGCGATTTCGATCCGCTGCGGGAGCACCGTCAGGCGGAAGGCTTCGCCGCCCAGCGTCGGATCGGTCGAAAGCACGATCGCGTCGTCGGCCGACATACTGTCGCTGGCCGTTTCGACGTTGATATATTCGCGCAGGTAGGCGGCCAGCGGCGCCAGCGGCGTTTCGTAACAGAGCATCGTCCGGGGGCTGATGCGGCAGGCGCCCTCGTAGAAAGCCTGACGGGCCGGCGACGGCTGGGCATGTGCCGTGAGGAAGGTGCAGAGCACACCCGCGAGGGGCAGCAGGTATCGCAGTTTCATGGCGGTACGGAATTTTGTTTCGGACAAAGTTACTTTTTTTCCGCCGAATTGCTACCTTTGCTGAAAATAAATTCCGGCATGGACGGGCGCGCTCAGGCAGATCGGCCGACTCCGCTTCCCGAACAGCCATTGCCGTAAACTGTAACTGAGCATGGAAGATAAACGACTGGAGGCTACGGCCCGTTTGCTCGAAGTGATGAATACGCTGCGCCGCGAGTGTCCGTGGGACCGCGAGCAGACTTTCGATTCGCTGCGGAGCAATACCATCGAGGAGACCTACGAGCTGGCCGACGCCATCACCGACCACAATATGGAGGGCATCAAGGAGGAGCTGGGCGACCTGCTGCTGCATGTGGTGTTCTACTCCAAGCTGGGCGAGGAGGCGGGAGCCTTCGATTTCGGCGAGGTCGCCGATGCCCTGTGCGACAAGCTGATATACCGTCATCCGCATGTCTACGGCGATATTCACGCCAATACGCCCGACGCGGTCAAGGAGAACTGGGAAGCCCTGAAACTCCGCAAGAAAAACCGCAAGAGCGGCACGCTGGGCGGCGTACCCCGCTCGCTTCCGGCCATGGTCAAGGCTTTCCGCGTGGGCGAGAAAGCCGCCGCGACGGGTTTCGACTGGCAGCGGCGCGAGGATGTGTGGGACAAGGTGAAGGAGGAGATCGCGGAGGTCGAAGCCGAGATGCGTTCGGAAGCCCCCGGCTGCCGGGAGAAGCTCGAAGGCGAATTCGGCGACCTGTTCTTCGCGCTGGTCAATGCGTCGCGGCTCTACGGCATCGACCCCGAATCGGCGCTGGAACGTACGAACAAGAAGTTCATCCGCCGCTTCAATTGCATGGAGGAAAAGGCTGCCGCCGAAGGACATACGCTCCACGAGCTTCCGCTCGAAAAGATGGAGGAGTACTGGCAGGAGGCCAAACACGAAGAGACATTTAACAGCATGTGTCCGCACTAATGCCAAGTCCCCTCCGAGGAGGGGATTTAGGGGAGGGTCAGACCTGAAAACACGGCTTTGCCGTGAATGTCCGCCCTCGGACACGCGGAGACGATACAAAAGCGAAGTGACATTTAATAGCATATATACTTATGGCTTTGATTAAAAAGGTGCGGGGACATACGCCCGCAATCGGTGAAAATACGTTTCTGGCCGAGACGGCCGTCATTCTGGGCGACGTGACCATCGGCCGCGACTGTTCGATCTGGTACAACGCCGTATTGCGCGGCGACGTGAACAAAATCATCATCGGCGACCGCACGAATATTCAGGACGGCGTGGTGCTGCACACGCTTTACGACGGCTCGCCGCATCCGTCGCAGACCATTATCGGCAGCGACGTGTCGGTGGGCCACAACGCTGTCATTCACGGTGCGCGCATCGGCGACAACTGCCTGATCGGCATGGGCGCTACCCTGCTGGACAACGCCGTGGTTCCGTCGGGCTGCATCATCGCGGCCAACGCATTGGTGCTCTCCAACGCCCAGCTGGAACCCAATTCGGTGTATGCGGGCGTGCCGGCCAAGAAGGTCAAGGAGGTGACGCCCCAGCAGCGCGAGGAGATCATCCGCCGCACGGCCCGCGACTACATGCTCTATGCGTCGTGGTTCAAAGAGGAGGAGTAAACGGCGGATGGGGCTGCAACCGAAATATTCCGACCTGATTCTCAATCTGCTGGTGGCGCTGGCCGTCAGTCTGGTCGTCAATTTCTCCTACGTGCTGCTGCTGATCGTCGATCAGAAGAGCGACGGACAGCCGCGTCCGGCCAAGGCGAGCGTCATTGCGCGCGGCGAGGAAGGAACGCTGCGGGTAAGTCCCGACGGCCACGGCTACATCGTCTACGAGAACGGCGACAGCGTCTATGTGATGATGCAGCGCATCTACCGGATGAACCTGAAGGACGGCGACCGTCTGGTGGCGAATCTGGCCGCGCCGCGCCGTCACGGGGCGCATCCGGTGATGACCGAACTGCGCATGCGCAACGGCGAGGAGTTCGATTACAGCACGCTTTTCAACCGGCCTTCGAAAACGACGGAACTCGCGCTGCAGCTCTTCTATTATCTGGTCGTTTCGTTCATCATGCTTTCGATCCTCACCTCCGTCCGCCGCAGGTACACGCCGGGCCGCTTCGTGCGCCACTGCATATGGTGCGTGCTGGCCGCCGCCGCGCTGTATATGGTCGCGCCGGTCACGGAGTGGCGTTCGGGACGCATCATGCTGAACTGCATGGGCGACCATATTTTCGACTACATGCTGCTGCTGAAGTGTTCGTTCGCCGTGGCGGTGTCGATGCTCTACGGCTGGGTCTACGTGCTCAATTCGAAGCAGCAGGCCGTCGTCATGGAGAACGAGCGGCTCAAGAACGAGAACCTCACGACCCGCTACAACATGCTCGTGGGACAGATCAACCCCCACTTCTTCTTCAATTCGCTCAATTCGCTGGCGATGCTCGTGCGCGAGAAGCACGACGAGAAGGCGCTGACCTACATCGACCAGCTCTCCTATACGTTCCGCTACATCATCCAGAACGGACAGAGTACGCTGATGACGCTCGACGAGGAGCTGAAATTCGTCGAGGCGTACAGCTACCTCTTCAAGATACGCTATGCCGACAAGCTCTTCTTCGACATCGACATCGAGGAGAAGTACCGCACGTGGACGCTTCCGGCGCTCTCGCTGCAGCCGCTGATCGGCAATGCCGTCAAGCACAATACCATAACCCGCAGCAAGCCGTTCCATATTTCGATCCGCACCGAGAACGGCTGGCTGGTGGTCTCCAATCCCAAGGTGCCGAAGCTCGAACCCGAACCTTCGACCGGCATCGGACTGGAGAACCTGCGCAACCGCTGGCACCTGATAACCGGCCGCGACATCGAAATCATCGACACCGACAAGGAGTTCGTCGTGCGGATGCCGCTGCATAACCCCCTTGCAGGATGAAAGCACTGATCATAGAGGACGAAACCGCCGCCGCGCTGAACCTGAAAGCCATTCTGAAACAGGCGGCTCCCGACATCCGTGTCGTCGATACGCTCGAAAGCGTCGAGGAGAGCGTCGATTGGCTGCGCGCCAACCCCCAGCCCGACCTGCTGTTCATGGACATCCATCTGGCCGACGGCGATTCGTTCCGCATATTCGACGCCGTGGAGGTCACGGCGCCGGTGATCTTCACGACGGCCTACGACCGCTATGCGCTGGAGGCCTTCAAGGTGAACAGCATCGACTACCTGCTCAAGCCGCTCAATGCGGCCGACGTGCAGCGGGCGCTCGACAAGCTCATGCGGCTGTCCAAGGGCGAGCGCAGCGATTACGGTTCGCGCGTGCGCACGCTGGCCGCGGCGCTCCGCGAGCAGACCTTTCTGGTGCATGTCCGCGACAAGATCATTCCGCTCAAACGCGAGGATATCGCATTCTGCTATACCTGCAACGAGAAGGTGACGGCCTATACCTTCGCCGGGGCGTCCTATCCGCTCGACAAGACGCTCGAAGCGCTGCAGGCCGTCCTGCCCGAAGCCGATTTCTTCCGCGCCAACCGCCAGTTCATCGTGGCGCGCCGCGCCGTGAAGGAGATCGCCGTGTGGTTCGGCAGCCGGCTTTCGCTGAGTCTCGTGCTCGAAACTCCTGAGCGCATCGTCATTTCCAAGGCCCGCGTCCCCGAATTCAAGGCGTGGCTCACGTCCGTTCAACCCGCCGAATAGGCGTTTGACCCTGAGCTTCGGGCGTTTGACCCGCATTGCCGTTCCGTTTTTCCGGTTTGGCCTTACCTTTGCATCGTAAGGGGACCGAAACGGGTCCGATTGACGGATTGAATTAACCATTGATATTTGAGATTATGAAAAAGAGAATTTTTGCAGTCGCCGCGGCTTTGTGCCTGCTGGCCGGAACGGGCGCTTTTGCGCAGGATTCGAAGAAGGCTCCGATGATGAAGGAGCGGCCGACGGCCGAGCAGATGGCCCAGCGCAAGACCGAACGCATGACCGAGAAGCTGAATCTCAGCGAAAAGCAGTCGAAGCAGCTCTATGAGGTCAACCTGCAGGATATAAAGGAGATGCAGGCGCAGGCCGAGCAGATGCGCGCATACCGCAAGGCGCAGGCCGAGAAGATGAAAGGCATCCTCACGCCCGAACAGTTCGAGCAGTGGAAGCAGATGCAGGGCCCGCGCCACGGCATGAACCGCGGTCCCCGGATGAAGGACGGTCGGGGCGACAAGGCCGCCGTGCGTGAAGGCCGCAAGTGCGCCCCCTGCGCGGGGGACAGGAAATGCGACGGACCGCGCTCCGGAAAGGAGAAAAAGTGAGGTTAGGAAAATCGACCGGTTCGTTGCAGTCGGGGCGTCGGTTGTCGGCTGACGCCCTTTTTTTGTCGATTCACCCCTTGTCGGAGGGCCGTATGCGGGAAAAAAGTTATTTTCGCATGCGCAAAATCAGAAAGTACACAGAACATTAAGATGAAACGGCTACTACTCTCAACCCTATTCCTGTTTTTCGCCGTGGCCGCATTCGCCCAAAAGGGTGCGGTCAGCGGAACGGTGCTTGACGCCGATACCGGCGAAAGCGTTGCCGGAGCCGTGCTGGAGGTCGCTCCGGTCAAGACTCCGGATCAGAAACAGTATTTCACTTCCGGCTATAAAGGCGCCGTGGCGATTCCTTCGCTGCCCTACGACGAATACAGACTCACCGTCTCCTTCCTCGGTTACAACAATTACGAAACCACCTTCCGGGTGGCGGCCGGCAAACAGAACATCGGCAGGATCGAACTCAAGCCCGGCGTGCAGATCGAAACGGTCGTCAAGGAGGCCAAGGCGCTGCGCACCTCGCAGAAGGGCGATACGGTAAGTTACAACGCCGGCGCCTTCAAAGTCACCAATGACGCCGACGTCGAGGGGCTGCTGAAGAAGATGCCCGGCATCACCGTGTCGGACGGTACGGTCGAGGCGCAGGGCGAGCAGATCAAGAAGGTTTTCGTCGACGGCAAGGAGTTCTTCGGCGAGGACGTGACGACGGCCATCAAGTCGCTTCCGGCGCAGGCCGTGGACCGTGTGGAGGTCTATAACAAGCTGAGCGACGCGGCCGAATTTTCGGGCATGGACGACGGCGAGGGCTACAAGGCCCTCAACATTGTTACGCACGCCAACATGCGTCAGGGGCAGTTCGGCAAGCTCTATGCCGGTTACGGTTACGACGCCGACACCAAGACCGAAGCCAAGAACAAATACGTCGTGGGCGGCAACGCCAATATCTTCAGCGGCAGCAGCCGCGTGTCGGTCATCGGCCTGTTCAACAACATCAACCAGCAGAACTTCTCGTTCGAGGATATTCTGGGCGTTTCGGGCGGTTCGGGGCGCGGACGCCGCGGCGGCGTGGGCCAGTATATGGTGCGCCCCCAAAGCGGCGTGGCGTCGGTGAACGCCATCGGCGTAAACTACTCCGATACGTGGGGCAAGCGCGATCAGGTGTCGTTTCAGGGCAGCTATTTCTTCAACAACACCGACACGAGAAACCGTTCGACGATCGACAAATGGTACGAGTCGCCGATGCCCGTGGATACGCTCTCGACGCGCGGCTACTCGGATACCGAGTCGTATAACCACCGCTTCAACGCCCGTCTGGAGTGGAAAATCTCCGACAACCAGAATCTGATGGTCCGTCCGAGCTTCAGCTACCAGTCGAACGACCCGCTGAGCACGACGCAGGGCTGGCAGTTCGGCGAAAGCGGTTACAGCCGCACCGAGAACCGCAGCGACGCCCTGCGCCACGGTTACAACGTGCGGACGAACGCCGTTTACCGCGCCAAACTGGGCAAGGACGGCCGTACGATCACCGTGGACGGCGACGTGAACTACTCGGACAACACCAACAACTCGAACTCCTTCTCGAACGTGCTGCCGCTTTCGGACCTCCGGCCCGACGGCGTCGACGCGCCGTGGGGATGGGACACGACGGGCTACACGCGCCTGCGCTACCTGCGCGACCTCGCGCCGTCGAGCAGCTACCGCCTGCGCGGACAGTTCTCCTACACGGAACCCGTCGCCAAATATGCGCAGGTAAGCCTTCAGTACCGCATTTCGTACGATTATCAGGAGCGCGACAAGAAGTCGTATATCACCGGCGCGGATTATTCGATCGCGGGACTGGCGCCCGACGGAGCGCTTTCGAACTCCTACCGGAGCAACTACCTGACGCAGAGCGCAGGTCCCGGCTTCCGCTATTCGAAGGAGCGCAATACGTTCATCGCCAATGTCTTTTATCAGCGTTCGTCGCTCGACGGGCAGATCGTGCGGGACGACGCCGACAAGATCAGGCATTCGTACAACAACGTGACCTATTTCATGATGGGACAGTTGAACATCAACCGCGAGAATTCGCTGCGGCTCTACGTATCGTCCTATACCGACAACCCGTCGATTACCGACCTGCAGAACGTGGCCGACGTATCGGACGCCCAGAATATCACCAAGGGTAATCCCGATCTGAATCCGACCTACAGCCACCGCGTCAATTTCCACTACATCAATTCCAACGTCGAGAAGGGCCGGACCTTCATGTGGATGTTCTCGATGCAGAACACCTCCGACTACAATGCGACGCACGTGGTGTCGAATCCCGGCACGATCACGTTGGGCGGCGTGCAGTACAAGCCCAACTACTACTCCACGCCCGTCAATCTCGACGGCTACTGGAGCCTGCGGACGCACCTGAGCTACGGTTTTCCGATCGGCTTCCTGAAGAGCAACTTCAACGTGATGGCGGGCGTCAGCTACTCGCTTACGCCGAGCATGCTGGGCGGAGAGGTGGACGCCGACGGATTCATCACGGGCGGCAAGCGCAACGACACGAGCAATATCGGCTACGACTTCAACACGGTGCTGGGCAGCAATATTTCCGAAAACGTGGACTTCACGCTCTCGTGGAACGGCACCTACAACGAAGCGACCAACTCGCTGGGCGAGTCAGGTTCCAAAAACCGCTACTTCAACCACCGGGCGCAGGGCAACATGAAGTTCGTCTTCCCGCTGGGCTTCACCTTTACGGGCAGCGTGGCTTACACGCAGTATATCGGTTTCACGAACGATTACGACGATTCGTACCTGCTCTGCAACGCATGGATCGGCAAGAAGATATTCAAGAACAAGCGCGGCGAGATCATGTTCGGCGTGAACGACCTGCTCAACCGCAACAAGGCTTTCGCCCGCACGACGGGTTCGGGATGGACGCAGAATGCGACCAACAGCGTGATCGGCCGTTATTACATGGTGCAGTTCACCTACAACCTGCGCCGCTTCGGCAAGAAGGGGTCGAAGAACATCTCCGATTACGACGGGGTCGTGCAGTCGGGACCCCGCCGCATGGGACCCGGCGGTCCGGGCGGGCCGCCTCCGGGTATCTTCCACGGTCCGCGGTAACCAGTGCGGTTCGGACAAAAAAGACGTCAGGTGCAATGCCTGACGTCTTTTTTGTGATTATGCCGGAAGCCTGCTTCCGCTTCGTCCTTGTGCCGGTGTGCCGGGCCGATGGCCGTCCCTTTTTGCGGACGGGACGGGGCGGTTCCTGCGGATGCTTGGGTGTCGCCGTCACTTTTCCGGTTCGGAGGTGTGCGGCGCCGGGATGTCGTCCTTGTCCGCGCGGTTGAGCACCAAGTGGATGCCGATGCAGGCCAGACCGCCGTATACGAGGGCCAGAATGCAGAGCATCCTGATTTCGGACAGCACTTCGGAGAGCGACGCTCCCATGCTCTGGATGCGGATAAAGGCGTTTACGCCGTGGCTGCTGGGGAATATCTGCCCCAAGTTGAACAGCCAGTCGGGAATGCCTTCGCGGGGATAGGAGACACCGCTGAGCATCAGCAGCGGAATCGAGGTCCACAACAACAGCAGCAGCGAATTCTCGCGGTAGCGGAAGAGCGTCGAAATGGCGATTCCCAGCGCGATGCAGGCCGCCATGTACGCCAGCATGAAGACCACGATTGTGCCCGTCGCGCCGTTCATCGGATAGTGGAACAGCCTGTAATGCAGACCGAGGATGTAGAACGTCGTCACGGAATAGATCATGCCGTAGACCAGCGCTTTGCCCAGCACGATCGGGAGCGTGGACATCCGCTTGCGGTCGGGCGGACAGAGTTTGCGGTACAGCCCGAATTCGCGCCATGTGCCGCCGATCATGCCGATGCCGATGAGCATCGTCTGCTGGATGATGACCATGATGATCGCGGGCATGACGAACGTGCCGTAGCCCAGATAGGGGTTGAACAGGTTGTGGGACTGGTAGATGACCGGCTGGGTCGTGGCCTGCGCCTGCGGGAGGTTGGCTCCCTTGGCGATCAGACGCTGGAATTCGACCATCGCGCCCGTGGCGCCGATCGAAGTCACGACCTCCTGAAACACCTGCCGGTACATGAGGAAGTAGCTGGCGTCGGCGTAGATCGCGACGTTGGCCTGCAGGCCGCCTAGCAGTTTCTCCTCGTAATCCGACGGAATGTAGACCACGCCGTAGATCTTGCGTTTGAAGAAGAGATCCTTGGCCTCCTCCATGCTCGTCGGGTTGTAGGCCACATAGGTGTTCGGCCCGGCGTTGAAGGTCTCGATCAGGCTGCGGCTGGTCGGCGTGCGGCATTCGTCCACCACGCCGATCGGCACGTTGCGGAGCACCTGCGCCCCGTAAGCCATCGAGTAGACGGTGGCGTAGATGATCAGCGCGAGAACGAGGATCAGGACCACGCCCGCATCTGTGAAGATCGTGCGGAACTCGTTGCGCATGACCGACAGCATCTGCTGCCAATAAGAGGTCATCTGATGTGTGAAACGGCTCATGCTATAACCTCCCCCAGTATTTTTCCTCCGTGCAGATGGTCCGCAGGCGCGGCAGGCACAGAAGCGGTAAGACAATGAACAGCGACATGTAGCACATGTCGGGCAGCGAGCAGACGACCGGGGCGCCCCGCAGCATCTGATCGACGAAGATGTCGGTGTAGTAGGTGAACGGGAAGAGCCTGCTCAGGTACTGCATGGCGGGCCACATGGCCATGATCGGGAACGTGAGTCCCGAAAAGGTGAAGGCCAGCACCGAATAGCCGCCGCCGATCGAGAGCGAAAGGCGCAGGTTCGACAGCAGCGAGACGATGAAGACCGCGATGGCCTGATAGCTCATCACGAAGAGCAGCGTGCTCAGCAGGATGACCGTCAGACTGCCGTTCAGGGGCACGCCGACGACCTTGAAGATGATCAGGAACATGACCAGCGACATGAGGAACATCACCACCGTCACTGGCAGGACCTTCCCCAGCAGTGCGGCCGATACCGAGCCGTTGCCCGTCTCGATCCATTCGCGCGCCGTACCCTTCTTAAGCTCCGTGCCGATGGTGAAGACCGTCACCATGACGATGAAGATCAGGAGCATCATCGGCATAAAGCTCGGCGAGAGGTAATAGCCGTAATTGATATAGGGATTGAACAATACGTGCTTGTTGAACCGCACGGGCATCAGCTGCGCCATGGCCTGCAGCTCGGTGAGTCCCTGTTTGGTGAGCAGCTGGATCTGGACGCCGCCCGAAAAGGTCGTCACGGCGGTCTGGATGTCTTTCGACAGCAGGCCGTTCACCGTGATGTTCGTTCCCGATATGTAGGTCTCGATATGCGTCTGGCTGTTGCTCAGGATATTTTTCTCGAAGAATGCCGGAATCTGCACGATCGCCATGATCTTGCCTTCGCGCATCAGCCTTTCGCCTTCGTCCATGTCCTGAATGCCGTACGACACCATTGCCGTCGCCGTGTCGTCGATCATCTGCGTGACCTTGCGCGAGAGCGAGGTGTGGTCCTGATCCAGTACCGCGATCGGAATGTCGCGCGCCACGCCCTTGTTGAACAGCAGGGCGAAGAACGCGAACGACACGACGGGCAGCACGAGCATCAGCACGAAATACATCGGCTGGGGCGCGAGGCGCGTCAGTTCCCGCCGCAGAACGGCATAGGTATTACGCAGGAAATTCAGCATCGCACTCTCCTACTTCCCGATCAGGTCCCAGTCCACGAGTACGCTCATTCCCGGACGCATGTTTTCGATATGCGTCGTGGGCTTGGCTTTGACGGCGAAGGTGCGGATGTCGAAGCCGCCCTGCGTGCGGGTCGCCGACCACGTTGCGAAGTCGGCCTGCACGGCGATATAGGTCACCTCGAACTCCACGTCATACCCCAGCGCCGGCACGTAGCCGCTCATGCGGGTGCCGACCCGAATCGCGGGGAGCAGGGTCTCCTTGATATTGAAAGTCACCCACATGTCGCTCATGTCGAGGATCGCCACCACGGGATAGCCGCTGCCGACCAGCTCGCCCTGCTCGGCGATGATGGTCGAGACCTCGCCCGTGACGGGCGAATAGACCATGGCGTCGCTGATGTAGGATTCGACTTCGCTGACGGCTCCTTCGGCCTGACGGACACGGGCCGCGGCGGCCTCCTTGTCCTCCTTGCGGGCGCCGTCCATGGCCAGATTGTACTGCGCTTTGGCGGCCAGCGCCGTGGCTTCCATGGCTTTGTAGTTGGCCGACGCTTCGTCCATCTTCTGTTCGGGGACTACGCCCTGCTCGTAGAGGTTTTTCACGCGCTCGTAGGTCTTGCGCGCCAGTTCCAGCCCGGCCTGCGCCTTCTCCCACATGTTCATGGCCGCTTCGATCTGCTGGATGCGGGCGCCGGCTATGGCGGCCTGATCCAACGCCGCGGCCGCGCTCTTGACCGCTTCGGCCTGCCGGAGCTTGGCTTCCAGTTCGGGCGTCGAGAGCGTGTAGAGCAGCTGCCCCTTTTCCACGCGGTCGCCCTGCTCGACTTTCATGTCGTCAATACGGCCCGGCACTTTCGACGAGGCCTTGTAGGTCGTGCACTCCACCGTGCCCTGAATCAGCGTCGGGGTCGATCTGCGGAGGTACCAGCTGATCAGTACGACCGACACGATGATGACCACGGCGGCCGCGATGATTCCAATGATGTTGCTGCGTTTCATATTTTTCGGTTTTTATTTTTTATCGAACAGAACGGGCCGTGCGTCGCTGCGGCGCGCATAGGCCGGGAATTCGTCGCTGATGCCTGCGGTTTCGAGCAGCTGCGCCAGCAGCAGGTCGAAATTGTAGGCCGCCTGCAGACGTTCGGTGCGCACTCCCGCGAGGTTCAGCTCGGCGTCGATCAGGTCCGACGACGAGCTCATGCCTTCGAGGAAGGCGGCGTTTTTCATGCGGAGGTACTCCTCGGCGAAGTTCAGCGACGCGTCGATCGAGGTCATCTGGTTGCGGTAGTTCATCATCTGGTTGTAGAGCTTCTCGACCAGCACCGAAATATCCTTGCCGGCCTTGTTCTGCAGGGCGCCGACGCGGCGGGCGGTCTGTTTGGCCGCCGAATATTTGTATTCGCGGTTCAGGCCGTCGAAGATCTTGATATTGACCCCCACGCCCACGGCCCAGCGGGGCACGATGCCCGAAACCTGATAGTTGTAGAACGAACCGCCGCCGATGGCCGCCACCTGCGGCAGGAATTCGGCGCGCTGGACGCGGACGCCCTCCTCGGCCAGCTGGCGTTTGAGCGAAACCTGATTGAGCAGCGGGTTGCGGTCCTGCGCCAGATCCTGATAGTAAGCCAGATCCTCGACCTTGTCGATCATGAACATCGACGTCACGGGCTGCCACGCGTTTTCGCGTCCCAGCGTGTTGGAGAGTGCGCTGGCGATGGTTTCGGCCTGCAGCTTGGCGTTGGCCAGCTCGCGCTCGGCCTCGGCCATCTTGAATTCGACGTAGAGCCGTTCGCTCTGGGCGATCATGCCGTTCTTTTCGAGGGCTATGGCGTCTTCGAGGTGGCGGCGCACGCCGTCCACGACCTGCCGGCGCACCTCGACGACCTGCATGGCGAGCGCAAGGCCGAAGTAACGCTCCACCAGCTCGGAGATCAGGGCATTGCGCGTCTGGTTACCCTGCTCTGCGGCGGTGCGTTCGTTGATGCGTGCGGCGCGGTTGGCGGCGTTGATCTTACCGCCCAGCCAGATCGGCATGGTCACCTCGCCGCCCACGAACCCCAGACTCCGGTCCTGCAGGGTGAGGAACCAGTCGGCGTTCAGCAGCGGGTTGAGCAGGCCGTTGATCGAAGGGATCGCTTCGGGAGGTATCAGTCCGCTGCCCAGCAGCTGTCCCGCGAGGTTCTTGGCGGGACCTTTCATCTCGTTGAAGTCGAATCCGATGTCCTTGCCCAGATAGGCATAGGCGCCCGTGACGTTGATTTGGGGCATGCGCAGGCCGATGGCCGCGCGACGCTCCTGCGTCGCGGCCTTCTCCTCGAACTCGGCTGCCTTCATCGCGGGATTTTCCGTGAGGGTGACGGCGATCGCCTCGTCGAGCGAAAGCGTCTGCTTGACCTCCTGCGCCGACAGCGGGACGACGGTTGCGAATACCGCCGCAAAAGCTATTCCGACTGCTGTTTTCATATTCATCAATACGTTTAAAACACAAATATATAAGTTATCCCGATATGTTGCGCGATTTTCCGGTAAAAGAGGCCAATTTTAGGCCCTTATGGACATAAATTGCGCCGGTTTCAGCGCTTCAGGTGGGCGTTGGCTTCCCACACTCCCCCGGCCAGTCCGGGATAGACCCGTATGTCGACGCCCGCTTCGCGCAGGGTGAGCGCACCGCGGCAGCAGACGAAGCAGCCGGGTTCGTAGAGCGCGAAGACGGCGCGGGCGAATCCGTATTTCAGCAGGAGCTGCGTGCAGCTCTCCGGTTCGCTGGCCCGCTGCGAGCAGGGTTCCATCGAGGAGTACATGGCGGCTCCGCGGAGCACTGCTCCGGCCGCCAGCGCCTTGGCGATGGCTTCCTGCTCGGCGTGATGCGTCGGCGAGGTTTCGTGCGTGTGCCCTGCAAAGATCCGGCCGTCGGCCGTGACCACGACCGCACCGACGCAGTAGGACGTGGCGCTGGGGGTGCATTTGCGGCCTTCGTCCACGGCCTGCTTCAGGAAACGCAGGTCTGCGGCGGAGGTGTCGGGATGCAGCGTGTAGGTCGTGACCTCCATGCCGCCTAAGTTTTCACGGGTCTGCGGAGTGCCCTGCGGCGGTGTGAAGCGGAATTCCGCGCCGCCCGCCGAGCCGAGCCGCAGTTGCGGGTTGACGGCCAGCCGCAGGGTGTCGGCCATGCCTTCGCCGAGGAACATGCGGAGGACCGCCGCCCCGCCCTCGACCATCAGCCGTTCGACGCCCCGCTTCTCCAGCTGGGTGACGATCAGCTTCGCCGTAATTGGTTCTCCGGTTGATATAACCGTCGCAATGCGCTGTAAACTATCTATTTCGTGCGGGGAAAACACATAGCGTTCGGCCTCGCCTTCGGTGAAGAAACGCAGTCCGGGCGAAAGTTCGCCCGTGCCGGTTAGCGTCACTTTGGCGATGTCGGGCGGCAATCCCTGCTCCCTGCGGCGGGCGCGGACCTCTTCGTCGCGCACGAGCAGCGACGGGTCGTCGCGCCGCAGTGTTTCGGCGCCGACCAGAATGGCGTCGTGCGCGGCGCGCAGACGGTAGACCTCCGCCCAGTCTTCGGGCGTCGAGATAATCAGCCTCCGGGGGCTGTTGTCGTCCAGAAAGCCGTCGGCCGTAACCGCGGCGGAAAGTGTTATCCGCATCTTTTCAGCGTTATGAGTGTGATTTCGGGCCATGCGCCCAGACGCATCGGGAATGCGACGTATCCCGTGCCGTCGTTGATATAGAGTGTGCGGCCTTTTTCGTCGTAGCGGCCGCTCCACCGCGTGTAGATCAGCTGCGCCGGGGAGAAGGCGTGTCCGAAAAGGCGTATTTTCAGTTGCATGCTGTGTACATGGCCCGAAAGGGTCAGGTCTCCGTATCCCTCTCCGGCGATTTGGTCCCAGAGCTGGGGAATATGCACGGCGGTGATGTTGTAGAGCGAGTCGGGGACGCCGCGGTAGGCGGCGTTCAGGTTCGCGGGCGGCAGGTCGGGAGCGTGGCGCAGGTGCCGCAGTGCGGGGTCGAACGAAAGGCCCGTCAGCGAGATGCTGTCGCCGCTGCGCCGCAGGTAGACGGTCGTGTCCTCCAGCACGCGCCACCCCATTTCCCGCTGGCGTGCGACGACCTCGGCCAGACTCGCTTGGGCGGGATGCGCGATGCTGTCCTTGATGTACACTCCGGCGTCGTGGTTGCCCGTGACCGACACGACTCCGTACGGTGCGCGCAGGCCGCCCAGCAGGCGCATGGCGCGGGCGTCCAACTCCGAACCGCGGATATTGACCAGATCGCCGCAGAAGACGACGAGGTCGGGATGCAGGCTGTTGATGCTGTCCGCGATGCGGCTCAGCTCCGCTTCGGGGCAGACGAGCGTGCCGAGGTGGACGTCCGAGAACTGGACGATGCGGAAACCGTCGAATCCCGCGGGAATCCGTTCGGAGCATACTTCGGTGCGGCTGACGCGGATTTGCGTCCTGCCCCGCGTGGTGCCCCAGATCAGGAGCGCGGCCACGCAGATGCCGGCGGCGATGCCGGCGTGCGGCAGGCCGACGAGCCGGAAGAAATAGCAGGCGATGCGCGGCAGGACGGTGATCATCCATACCCAGAACGCCCACATGGCGAAGAGCATGAATCCCGTGGTGTTGTCGCGGCTCAGGGCGTCGGTCAGGGCGATGACCGGCGGCAGGGCGTCGGTGGCGGCGGCCAGCGCGACGAACAGGCGCAGGTTGCGTGCGGAGGTTCCGCGCCGCCGCAGCCGGCGGTAGTGTATGATGTCTGCGGCTGCGGCCGCGAGCGTCAGAATCGAAATAAACCAGAGAAACATACCTTATTTTAATTAACGCACGAAGACGATGCGGGCCGGGTGCGGAACCGGTTTCCGGGCGTCTGTCCGTGCGGCGGTTTATCCACGGCAAAGATAGTGCAAGTCGGGGGCTGGGGCAAATCGTTTTGCCGCTGCCGGGGACGCTGCCTGTCCGTGCGGGAGTTTATCTTCGGCAAAGATAATGAAAACCGCGTGCAAATCAAGCCCGTCCGGAGCCGGCGGAGCGCCTTTTGCCGCGGGAGGGAAGCGCCGCGCGTTCCGGCAGATCGAATGACGTGCGGGATCCTTTGGCATATAACTTGCTGATCGGGGGTTTGAACATCAACTGCTTGTGCTCCAAAAACAAAACATATCGGACAAATTTAAAACCAAATCAATTCAGCTTATGAAAACATTTCGACTTTTGATTGTGGCTCTGCTGCTTGCGTCTTCCGCTTCGGCCCAGCGACACATGCGTGACGGCCGCAACGGAGAGTATTCGCCCACGGTCTACCTTATCTCCGTGCACGAAGTGGACACGGTTTACAACTGCGGCGGCTGCGGCAGCCGTCAGGCCGCGGCGCTCAACCGGCTGGCGATGGACAACGCCACGCAGGACTATATCGAGACGCACCGCCCCGGCTTCCAGCAGTCCGAGAAGCCCCAGTTCGTATTCGCGTCGAAGAACAACCGGTTCTCGTTCTCGCTGGGCGGCTTCGTGAGCCTGCGCGCCGGATATGACTTCGACGGCATCGTGGACAACATCGACTTCGTGCCCTACGACATTCCCGTGCCGGGCAATTACAATTCGAAACAGAAGCTGATGATGGACGCCTCGACTTCGCGTCTCTTCATGAAGGCGATCACCAACACGCGGGCGCTGGGCCGCGTGGTGATTTACATGGACGCCGACTTCCGCGGCGGCGCGGAGGGCAGCTATACGCCCCGCCTGCGCTCGGCTTACGTGTCGTTCAAGGGGCTGACCCTCGGACGCGACGTGACGACGTTCTGCGACCTGCAGGCCGCGCCCACGACCATCGACTTTCAGGGACCGAACGCCTACAACTTCAATTTCGCCACGATGATCCGCTATGAGGTTTCGTTCGCCCGCCGGCACATGACCTTCGGCGTTGCGGCCGAAATGCCCAATGTGAGTGCGACCTACGGCGAAAACTTCAAGCCGATGCACCAGCGCGTGCCCGACTTCCCGATGTATCTGCAGTATGCGTGGGGCGACGACCGCAGCAGCCATATCCGCGCGTCGGGCGTCATCCGCAACCCCTACATGCACAAGGTTTCGAAGAATTCGACCACCTCGCTGCTCGGCTGGGGCGTGCAGTTCAGCGGTACGATCAAGTGCTGCGACTGGTTCCGGCTCTTCATGAACGGCGTTTACGGCGAGGGCATCACCCCCTATATTCAGGACCTGACGGGTTCGGGACTCGACTTCACGCCCAATCCCGAAGATCCGTCGCTCGTGCGCATGATGCCGATGTGGGGCTGGCAGGCCGCCGGGCAGATCAACATCACGCCGCGCCTGTTCGTTTCGGGCGGCTATTCGACCGTCCGCGTGCAGCGCAGCCACGG
>CEAE01031335.1_pt1 | contig 23072 bp, 18 predicted proteins | sample 554951 | NCBI WGS metagenome assembly CEAE01 (sample SAMEA3182076, study PRJEB8094) | gut metagenome | biome: human; feature: gut; material: Stool; isolation source: human stools | place: Canada | collected 2012-03-28
AAACTTAGTATTTTCAAGGGTTTGCGAAGAATTTGATAATCAAATATAACAGTTATTAAATTTCCTAAAATATGTGAAATATCAACTGTAATTTGTGAATTTTTAATCTGGCATCAGTGAACCAGTTTGCTAAAACAAGTGCAACCACAATCTGTGGAATAAATCCGATAACCCAGAGGATAAGAGTATTCTTACCATATGTGATCATATCCGATTTAAGAAGCTCGGCATAGTTAGCCCATCCCACAAAATTCGGTCCTATTTGTTTGATTCCGGATCTATAGTATTCAAAAAAACTAAACCTTACCGTATCTACTAACGGAATCAGAGAAAAAATTAAATATGTTATGAAAAACGGAAGAATAAAGATATATCCCCATTTTGCATAGCTTACGCTCTTTCTTTTCTTCTTCATGAGCCAAATTCCTTTCTACCAGAGTCACCTCTGCGAAGCCCAAAGGCTCCGCATGGTGTTTTATTTATCTTATTTCGGCCATGTAACCTTTTCGATATCAGGATAACGCTCTTTAATTGCTGTCTCAAAGTTTTTCTTAGCCTTATCATAATCAACCTTACCCTGTAAGTATTCGCTGAATGAGTTCTGGATAAGCTCTACACATCCCTGATCATATGCTGAAAGAGGTGCAATCTTGATATTCTCAGCTACCGGTTCAAAGTAAGCAAATGGGTTCTGTCCGCCAAGGAAGTCTGATGCGAATGAATCATCTTTTGCTGCTTCCTTCATTCCTGATTTTGTATTTGTGAAATCAGAGTAATCCTTAGAGATCTTGAGTAAGTTGTCTTTATTTGCTGTTAAAGCAAGGATGATATCCTTAACATGCTTAGGGTTATCTGTTCCTGTTGCTGCGTGGATGTAAGATCCACCCCAGTTATACTCCTGTGGTGGTGTTGTAACAGCCCATGATCCTTCTGCTCCATCCCAGTTTGGTGCAAGTGTGAAATCGATTCCCCATGCTGGGAAAAGGAATGCAAATACCTTTGACTGAGAACCCATTGCTTTGTTCCAGTCATCATTAAACTGGCCTTTAACTTTAGCATCAACATATCCTGCATCAAGCCACTCTTTTGAATCATCTACCCAGTTTGTAATCTTCTTATCCACTACAACCTCATCTGCTCCAGGCTGTACCCATGAGTTGTCGATTGAGTTTCCATATAAACGGAATGTATCAGCGTAAGAAGATAATGTGTAGTATCCCTTTGCCTTAAGTTCCGCTGCTGTAGCCTTTAATGTATCCCAGTCCTTTGTCTTCTCACCGATTGCTTCAGGATCATCTGTTCCGAATACATCCTTTGCAATATCGCGACGGTAAACTAAAAGTCCAGGACAGCACTGCCATGTTGAACCTCTCTGTACTCCGTCTGAATCAGAAGCTGTTTTTCTTGTGAAATCGAACTGATCAGCAAACTCTTTGTCGCAATCAATTCCAAGATCCTTAAGAGGCATTGCTACGTCTGCATCTTTATCTGTATATTTGAATACGTAATCTGTCTCTGATAAGAACATATCAATCTTGTCATCTGCTGCTGCATCCGCCTGTTTTGAAATAGCTTCATCAAGCTTCTGCTGGTAAACACCATCCTGGTTAGGATTTACTACCCAATGGATTTCTGTGCCATCCTTGAGGTATGTAATTGTACCATCTTTAGAAGTTTCTTTAACCTCCGGGTAAACAGCCTCAACTCTTGTTCGAAACTCGTCGTTCCATGAATAGATATTGATAACCTTTCCCTCTGCTGCATTAGAAGCTCCACCTTCTGTTCCGTTTCCTGCTGTTGTTCCACATCCTGCAAGGAGTGTTGCCCCCATAGACAGTAACAGCATTGTGCTAATCACTTTCTGTTTCATTTTTCATTTCCTCCATAGAAACTGTTTTGATATCTTCTTATGAATTAATTTGATATCTCGTTTACAGTTGTAATATTACTCCTTAACCGTTTTCGTTTATATTAAATCAATTGTAAAAATATCAGATTCATGTCATAATAATAGAAAGATGACATAAATCTAATATTTTGTTGCAAAGGAGAACCTTTATGGCACTTTCAAAAGAATGGTATGACGCAGAATTTGTTGACAGCGAGAGCGAATCACTGCATCGTGCTCCAAGTATTGAATATAGTTTTTATAACGCAGTCAAAACCGGGGATATGGAATATGTAATAAAAAACTGCAAAGAAGATGCATTTATACACCTTGAAGGAACAGGTGTATTGTCCAGAAATACTTTACAGAATATCAAATATCACTTTGTTGTCACAACCGCCATGATCACAAGATACTGTATTGATGGAGGACTCGAGCCTGAGCAGGCATACCGTCTGAGTGACTTCTATATACTTAAGATGGACAGCTGCTCCACCGTACGCCAGGTTGCTGATCTGCATCACGAGATGGCAAAGGATTTCACAGGTAAGATGGTGCTGCAGAAGAAATCGTCTATCCTCTCAAAGCCTGTTACCCAGTGTGTTGACTATATATACAGCAACATAAAAGAGCGTATCACAATAGCTGATCTGGCTGCATACACAGGGCTTTCCGAGAGCTATCTTTCAAGGGTATTCAAGCAGAATCTCGGTGTTTCGATAAGTGATTATATAAGGGAAAAGAAAATAGAAAAAGCGACTCACCTGCTCAAATACTCAGATAAGCCGATTATAGATATAGCCAACTACCTGTCATTTTCATCACAGAGCCACTTTATCCAGATCTTCGAGGGTTTTACGGGGCTTACACCAAAGAAATATCGTGACAGATACTACAAATCCATGTGGTAGCCTGATGCCACATGCCTTGTACTGCGCACAAAAAATTCCCACACAAACATGCGTGGGAATTTTTATTTAGCTGATACCCAATATACGATATCAAACGCTATTAATTTTATAAACTATCACTCTATGTATATCTCAACCGTATGACATTTGTCTGTAGAAAGCATTTCAATAACATGCTTTGGAATACGCACGCTGTTTCCTGTAACATTTTCCACTTTTACATCATCACAGAGTGCTCTTTTAACCTGCGCATCCCCAGGTTCGAGCTTATCAGGATTGTGAACTAAAATATCAAATCCATGACCTGCAAATTCTAACGAAACTTTTGCATCACCTTTTTCGTTATACTGCTGTGGCATGAGTGCAGGCTCAATAACAAGATCTCCAAGCTCTCCATGGACTCCGTATACAGATGTTATCATAGTAAGCATATACCAGCTTGCGGCACCTGTAAGGTATGAATACAGACCTCTTCCATCATTATCAAAATACTCCGGTACTCCCGGATACATCCTGCTTCTGTCAAAGTCCATCGCAGTATCAAGAAGCGTCTTTAATACCTTGTACCCCTCTTTTATAAAGCCCTGTTTATAGAGCGCATTGGCATACATTACAGCCATATGTGAGAATACAGCACCATTTTCTTTTTCACCATATGCAAATCCAAACATTCTTCCAAGATCAAACTTTTCTTCCTTGAAATCAGTGTTTAGTCTGTAGCCACCGGCTTTTTGATCAAACAGATATTTGTCTGCGCTATTACAGATTGCCTTGATCTGTTCTTTTTTTGCGGTTCCACTCATGATGGCAAATACCTGTCCTGTAAGCATCATGCGTACATCTCCACTCTCACATCGTTCCACCGGTCTGCCGTTATTGTCATAATATCCGTTGAACCAGCCTCCATCCGTGCCATCTGATATCCATTCGTTTTCGCGGATGTTTTTCATCATCCACTCAGCCTTATGCTCCAGGTTTTCGCAAATCGCAGCTATTGGGACAAGAACAGTGCCTCCGCTTGTGCAGTTCTCACATGCCTTTGCATAGCTCATGAGAAGCTCCTGCTTTTTGTCTGGGCAGTTGTAAAGTATTTCGTCATCAGCAAGCAGCAGCTTAAGCTCATCTAACACCTCAATCCTGTTTATTCCACTTATTTTTTCCACATTTCTTAAACACTTTGCTATATCAAGCAGATTTCCGGCATATGCACATGTAAATGCAACACTTTCGCCTTTGTCCCATGCCATATCAAGCGCATCGTTCCAGTCTGCACCGTGCAGCTTCATCTCGTTGTGCTCCCCCACATCATAGAAAGCGCACAGATTTTGGATCAGAATATGCTCTAAAACCGTTCCAAAATATATCTGACCTCCTGCCGTCCTTTGTTTGTTACCATATGTAGTATTCCATGCTTCATCATGGCTTGTGCCTCTCATGGACTGGTAATCCTTAAAGTACGTCGTATGCTCAAACAGTACATCTGTATCACCGGTCTGGTCAATATAAAGCTTTGTGGTTACAAATGGCCAGAATGCGTGATCCATCCATACACGTGTGATGTTATTTCTGTCAGCAATAAACTCGCCAGGCTCGTTTCCTATAATGGTCGCATTGGTTCCATCAATTCTCACACCGCCATAATTGTTTATAATCATCCTGCGGACATCCGAAGGTTCCATCAGTAAAAGTGCAAGACAGTCCTGCCATAGATCTCTCCAGCCTCTTCCACCTTTTCCATAATCATGATGTGGAAGGAATGAACAGCCGTATATTCTTCGTAAGATAGGTTGAAAACATATCCATTTAAGATAATTGTCCTCCTCGGCATTTCCTGTCTCAAAATCAATATTTACCTTGTCTATCCAGTGTTTCTTGACGGTGTTTAGTTCTTCTTTTACTTCAAGTACACTGCGGTACCGTCCGGTAATGGCATTTACGTCATTTTCTTTTTCCGTAAGACCCGCAAGCATGATATAGCTTACCGTCTCCAGCGGTTTTATAATACGGTTTGCAAATTTTATTGCTCCGACTGCTTCTTTTCCCTGAAATTTTTCTCCGGCCTTTGCACCTGCTTTTTCAGTTCTGACTGCCTCAGGAATAAGGAAAGAGCCTCCCTCTCCTATAAACTGCTCAACGGTAGGATAGAAACTCTCAGGACTTTCTCCGTTTCCGGATGATCCATATACGAAGTAGCTTATATCATTTTTCCGGTGTCCACGCTCATCAAATGAGAGGACAGGTGTAACCTCAATGCCGTATTGTGTGGTTTCTATTCTGTGCAAAAGTGATGTCACATGTCTGTGATCCCTGATATTGTCAGCACTTCTGCCATAGATTGGGATTGCCCCGATTGGGACTATCTCCATAGCCTCATCTGTCTTGTTAGTGATCTCCACAAGCATGACTTCCATGCTTCCATCAAGTGTGACAAATGATGTCGTGTCGGCCTCTAACCCATATATCTTTGAAGCACGGTGCAGCTTCTGCCACATTAAACCTGCCTCAAGCTCACTTTCATCCTGATTACCTGTAAATCTGTCGGCCTCCTGCTGTGCAGATGATCCGCATACTGACCAGAAGCCTTTCCCCACAATCCGACACCAGAAATTTCTAGTGCCTTTATTGTTGTGAAGATTTTCTATACTAACAGGTTCCAGAAGAAAGGTATTCTGGCTTGTTTTACTGTCTCCACCGAGAGTTGGTGTAATGCTTGATTTAAGCCCTTTTTCCCCTGCAAGCGGCAGATACAGTCCACTGTAGTTTTCGGGATTTTTGATCCTGAAGGTTCCGTATTTGTCTATAAAATCTATATTTTTCATATTTTCAATCAATCCTCTATACAATTACAAATCAAATTTTCACACACCATATACAATCCTATAGCTGCCATTATCCCACCTACGGAAAATTTACATGGTAAGCTCAATCTCTGTCTGCTCGCTAAGAAGCTCTTTTGGAATATAGTCTCCCTCAACCGCCTGTCCGTTTACAAGAAGGCTCTTACATCCGCTCTCAACATGATCAGGATTTTCTACAACTATATGAAGATGGCATCCCCTGAAATCCTTCTCTATCTCGAATCCATCCCAAGCCTTTGGAATAGACGGAGCAATATGAAGTCCATAGAAATCAGGACGCATACCAAGTATTCCCTCTACACATCCAACCATGACTGTTGAAGCAGTTCCTGTGAGCCAGTGTACATGTGAACGTCCAAAGTTCGGACTTGCTTTTCCTTCAGTAAACTGTCCATAGCAGTACGGCTCAAGTCTTCTTATCTCTGCTCTGTCATTCTGTGCGGCAGGAGCATTTTCAATAAAATACTTAAAAGCTCTGTCTCCATGTCCTTTAAGTGCCTCAGCAAGAATTATCCAGCCCTGTGACTGTGAGAATATTCCTGCATTCTCTTTAGTTCCCGCATTGTATATCACTGCGAGTGCTCCGTCGAATGCGTGTGCATGATATGGAGGATCCATAAGAATGGCGCCATACTCGGTATTGAGTCTTTCATATACCATTTCAAGAGCCTTATCAGCCTGCTCATCACTTGCAAATCCACTTATAACAGCCCAGCTCTGTGGGTTGAGCCACATATTTGCCTCAGGATCATCACGCTTTCCGATAACCTGTCCATCCCCTGTAAATCCACGGATAAATCTGTCCTCGTTCCAGCAAAGCTCCTGAATGATCTTTCCGAGTTTTTCCTGGCTCTCATCAAGATATGCGATATATTCATCATCTTTCTTATAGGCTGCAAACTCTTTTAATATAGTCATTGCATAGTAGAACTGAAGTGCTACGAAGGTTGACTCTCCATCTGCACCAAGCCTCAGGCAGTCATTCCAGTCTGCGTAAAGTCCTGCAGGCATTCCATGTTTTCCGAGGTGGTTCATCGAAAAATCAATTGCTCTCTTTAAATGCTCGTAAACCGTTCCCTCATCCTTGTTGGCGAATGGAATGACCTCATCTATAAATGCTACATTTCCTGTCTCTGATACATATTTGTATACAGTTGGGAAAAGCCATAATGCATCATCAGCTCTGTAAGCCGGATGTCCTGTCTCCTGTACATAGGAAGCGTCGTCAGGAGTATCCTCATGTCCCGGATTGTGTGTAAACTTGACAAGCGGAAGTCCTCCACCGTTATCAACCTGTGCTGAGAGCATGAATCTGATCTTTTCAACAGCCATCTCAGGTGCAAGGTGTATAACACCCTGAATATCCTGGACTGTATCACGGTATCCGTATCCGTTTCTGAGTCCACAGTATGTAAATGATGCAGCTCTTGACCAGATAAATGTCATGAAACAGTTATATGCGTTCCATGTATTGATCATTGTGTTGAACTCATCACTTGGTGTATTAACCTGGAAATGTGATAACTTTCCATGCCAGTATGCGATAAGCTCCTCAAGTTCTTTGTCGCAGACAGCTTTTGTATCCGTGTAAGAAGCAACAATCTTTCCTGCTGTCTCATTATCTATCATTCCAACTAAGAATGCTATTGTCTTTGTCTCGCCCGGTGCCAGCTCCAATACTGTTGTGATTGCTCCACAGCTATTCTCGTTGTAGTTGCCGTGGTTGTTAAGCTTTCCGTTCTCTACTCCGACAGGATTGCCATATCTGTGATATTCTCCGAGAAATTCTCCCCTGTCACCGCACCAGCTGTCAACAGGTGCTCCTGCTAGTCCGATAAATCTGTTTACCACATCCTTGTTGTCAATTTCCTTGCCATCCTCGATGCGGTCAAGATTGGCATGGATCATCTGACGCACTCTGTTCTCCACAAATACTGTCTTTGTAATATACTGTGAATACTGCAGATTCACCTGATCCTGCTCATAGTTGCTGTTGTTTGTAAACTCAGCGTAGCCTGTAATATTAAGGCTTCTTGCCTTATCAGAATTATTCGTCACGCTCAAATTCCACACTTCGTATGTCTTGTTCAGCGGAACGTAATATCTTACTTCTGAATGAATACCGCTGTAATCAGCCATCATCTTTGTGTATGCTGTTCCATGATGACACTCACTCTTGTATTCATTCAAATCCTTTCCTACAGGCTGCCACGAAGCTGACCAGTAATCCTTGCTCTCGTTGTCTCTGATATAAATATATCTGCCAGGCTCATCGAACTGATTAAACACATATCTCAAAAGCCTTCCGTTTGCACCTGACTTTGCAAAGCTATATCCACCTGCATTATTGGAAACAATTGCTCCATACTCCGGCGATCCAAGATAGTTTACCCATGGTGCCGGTGTATCAGGTCTTGTAATAACATATTCTTTTTTTGATTCATCAAAATATCCGTATTTCATATTCATTACTCCATTCTCTACTTAATTATGTGATCTACGGTTATAACTGCCTCCAACGTATATTTAGCAGTGAGCCATTTTCGTAATATAATATACATTTTTGCAGCAGTGTATTATACAAAATTATTTCTTAAAATATCAGATTCATGACATAACTAAACTTATCTCACAATATAAATGTAACTTCCTTTACCGGGACGTTTAACATCTTCATCGTAGCTATCCTTCCGGTATACACGGACATAATCGATCACATATGGATTATTCTCAAAGCTTGTCTCATCGTTTGGATTTCCAACCCAGCTTCCACCAACAGCAAGATTTAAGATAATGTAAATGCAGGAAGGTATCCATGTCCCTTTGGAACCTTTGCACGGCATTCAAATCGTCCATATGTGAAGGTCTGCTTATTCTGTGTTGAAACTCTTCCTGATGTATAGGAAGCTGCTTCTTTTGTTGAGCCGGTATCACCATCAGTAACTTTTTTGACCGGATTTATTATTAATTTTCCTGTAATTTCCGCAATTCCCTCGGTGTCATGCCAAACTGCGCCTTAAACATCCGGCTGAACACCTTATAATTCGTAAATCCATTGTGCTCCAGTATGTCCGTGATGGAATCCTCAGTTGCCAGAAGCTCCTCATGTATGTGATTGATTCTTACCTGATTGACATACTCGAGAAATGTAACTCCCATGCATTTTTTGAACATACGGCAGAAATAATCCTGATTGAGTGAGGCTATGTCTGCCGCCTCCTTTAATGCTATTGGCTCCTGATAGTTTTTCGCCACATATCTAAGGACATCCTTAAGACGCGCTATCTGTCTGGATTCTTTTCCAGCATTCATCTCTTTGTACGAATAATTTGTAAACAAAATATATAAGAATTCGTTCACTTTTGCCATAAGCCGAAGCTCATAGCCCTTGCCCTTTTTCCGGTATATATGTGCTATCGACTTAAGAAGAGACTTCATCTGCTCATATTTTCTGCTGCCATGCTCGGTCTCATAGCACTCTCTAAACCTTATATGTCCGTAATCGTCTATGTAGCTATCCAGATATGCATACGGTATCTGCACCAGAAGCACCCTGACTCTTTCATAGCTTTGCGTGCCATGTATCTTATTTGAGTTTATGACAAAAAATTCATTTTCTTTCAATGTATATTCATTTTCACCGCAGACAACCTGCAGTGAGCCGGAAACTACATAGATTATCTCTATATGGTCATGCCAGTGCCTCGGTGAAAACTGCCTGTAATCCTCATATCTGTCGCAGTAGATCGGAAGATGTGGTATTGATCTGACGTTTTCGTGTGTGTATTGCTGCATAATTTTCTCCCTGACTTACTAAATCAAACTTCGTATTTAATGCTATATTAGCCTGAGCCTATCCAATTATTCCGAAGAAAACAATATTCATAGTTTGAAATTCTACCTTCAAAATATACTCCTCTCACGCAAAAAGTCAATATCGACCTAAAATAATGTCATTATCACAATTGTATATATCGCTTTTATAATTTACAATCATCTTGTACGAAAAGAACAAGCTCCCTACATATTAATGTATGGGAAGCTCATTAAATAATAAAAATATAAGAAAGGTAATCTGCTATGAACAAATGGTCACGATTCAAATTCACTCCTAATCTTCCACTTGGGGCAAATGGTGAAAGAGTTACAGGAAGCAAGGCTCACATAGAGCTTTCAAAGGAAGCTGCCAAGGAAGGCATGGTACTTCTCAAAAACGAAAACAACGTACTCCCTCTTGCAGCGGGTTCTAAGGTAGCCCTGTTTGGAAAGGGTACTTTCGACTATGTAAAGGGCGGTGGCGGAAGCGGTGATGTAACCGTTGCATATATCCGCAATCTCTACGAAGGACTTAAGCTTCAAAAAGAGAAAATAAGCATATTTGAGGAGCTGTGTGATTACTACCGCAACGACATTAAAAAGCAGTATGCAGCCGGTGCTGTACCCGGCATGACTATAGAGCCGGATGTACCGGCTGAGCTTTTAAACAGGGCACAGGCATATACCGACACTGCTATCATCTCAATCTGCCGCTACTCCGGAGAAGGCTGGGACAGAAAGAGTGTTATTGACCCAAACAACAAGGCTCTCTGGGACTACGAACGCGAGATGACCGAGAAGTCGGCAGAGCTTTTTAAGGATGGTGATTTCTGTCTCTCCGTAAAAGAAAAGGAGATGATTGACACTGTAAAAGCCAGTTTCAAAAATGTAATCGTGATTTTAAATGTCGGCGGAATGGTTGATACATCTTGGTTTGCTTATGATGATCAGATTCAATCAGCACTGCTTGCCTTACAGGGTGGTATTGAAGGCGGGCTTGCTGCCGCTGAGCTTCTCGTAGGAGATGGCAATCCTTCCGGAAAAACTGTCGATACATTTGCCAAATCACTCGACGACTATCCGTCTACTTACAATTTCCACGAGTCAAGAGACTATGTGGACTATACCGATGATATATATGTCGGATACCGCTATTTCGAGACAATTCCGGGAGCTGCCGAGAAGGTTGTATACCCATTTGGCTATGGACTCTCATACACCACATTTGATGTGGAGACTGTTTCTGCCGGCGTTGTGAATTCCAACTGTACGTCTGAGGCCAATAAGCTTTATGCAAAAGTCCGTGTGACAAATACAGGTAAATTCTCCGGAAAAGAGGTTGTTCAGGTATACATTGCTAAACCACAAGGAAAGCTTGGCAAGCCTGCAAAGGAGCTCGCAGCCTTTGAAAAGACAAGAGAACTGCAGCCGGGTGAATCACAGCTTATGATCCTTACATGGGAAATAAACGATATGGCGTCATATGATGACCTTGGAAAGGTTAAAAAATCTGCATATGTACTTGAAGCCGGTTCATATGATATATACGTTGGAACGAGCGTCCGTGACGTGACAAAAGCTGATTACTCATATATATTAAATCATGATGTAATTACCGAGCAGCTTTCAGCAAAGCTGGTTCCTACAAGTCTGCCAAAGAGAATGCTCGCTGACGGAAGCTATGAAGCTCTGCCTCAAAGTGAGCCTGTTGACACCGACTACTCAGCTATTGGCAACATTGACCCTTCCCTGACAGAGGGTGTTGCTCCCGGTCAGAGAGCCATCCCATACTTCCGCTTTGCCGACGGCATGGCTAAAAACGGCAGTCACGACATCATGGATGTTGTGGAAGGACGTATCACGCTTGATGAATTTGTATCAGAGCTTTCCATCGATGATCTCATTCATCTGCTCGGCGGACAGCCAAATACCGGTGTTGCAAATACCTTCGGTATCGGAAATATGCCTGAATACGGTATTCCTTCTGTCATGACAGCAGATGGTCCTGCCGGAGTGCGCATAGCACCTGAGGTCGGTATATGCACCACTGCGTTTCCATGCTCCACACTGCTCGCATGCACATGGAACCCGGATGTTTTAGAGGCTGTAGGACGCGCCGGCGGTGAAGAATTAAAGGAAAACAACCTTGCACTGTGGCTCACCCCTGCCATCTGTATTCACAGAAGTCCTCTCTGCGGACGTAACTTCGAGTACTACTCAGAGGATCCATTCGTCACCGGAAAGCTCGCAGGTGCCATGGTACGCGGAATCCAGTCAAACAATGTCGGTGCCACACTCAAGCACTTTGCCTTGAACAACAAGGAAACCAACCGCAAAAACAGCGATTCACGCGTTTCAGAAAGAGCTGCCAGAGAAATCTATTTGAAGGCATTTGAGATGATTGTAAAGAATAATAATCCATGGGCTATTATGTCCTCTTACAATATGATAAACGGCTACAGAGCCTCTGAAAGCGAGGATCTTTTGACAGGAATACTGCGTGATGAATGGGGCTATGAAGGAATGGTCACAACCGACTGGTGGACCTGTGGCGAGCATTACAAAGAGACAAAAGCCGGAAATGATCTTAAGATGGGAAATGGATATCTTGATCGTGTGAAGAAGGCTTATGATAAGGGTGCCATCTCTCGTAGTAAGATGGAGACCTCTGTAAAGCGTATATTAGGATTAATATTAAAGCTTGATTAAATTTTACTCTGCTTTTTGTAAACCTACCCGGTTCATAATACCCGATACTTATTATACAAAAACAAAAACGGACATGCAAAAACTGCCATGTCCGTTTTTGTATTATATACAATTTAAACTATTACTTTCCATAAATATTGTACTCAGGCACATCCACGCCATCTGTTCCGGCATAGTATGACATCTCCACTTCGTTGAGTCCTTTTTTCTTGTCAAGAATCACATTGTACTGGGATGAATATATAACATCTCCATTTTTATTAAATCTGTATTCAATATTCACTCCATCTTTGCCTTTTAATGCCTTTCTTGGAATCTTTGCAAGGAAGATACGCTCACTGTCGGAAATCTTCTTCACCTCGACTGCATCCACCCATTTGAAAAATACCGGTGCCGCCACTCTTGTATCATCCATGCTATAACTGTCGTAATCATAGTAGGCTGTGTCATCATCTTCTGTATCCTTTAACACATGATAGCCCATCTGTATGCTGTCCACGCCATCAAGACCGGTATCATTGTTGTTATAGCTGCCCGAATCGTAAGGCGAATATACATATAAAAGGATAAGCTGTGAGCTCTTTACCTCATCTATGCTATCTCTGAATAAATGTGCAGCCTTTATATGAGATACATTGAGCTGTCTTAAGCTGTCATTTGTCTCACCTGCCAGCTGTCTTGCATACATGGTGACCATACCCTTATTTTCCATAAAGTCTGCATCTGCCGCAAGCGCCGGGGATGCATCCGTGGAAAGTGACATCAGATATTTGTAGTCTGTATCCTCCATACATACTGTATTGTACCTTGCAACCAGATAATCAGGCCTTGCAAATGCAAGCACAAGATAACATACCCCGATTACTATTATTCCGTACCGAAATAGCGAAAAAGCAGGCTTACATATAGATAAAATCACTCCGAGCATAAACAGTGCTATCACTCCAAGTGCCCATAACACACAAAGCCTGGTGGCTGTCAGCCCGTACTCTGACACATACAGTCCCATACGATATGCGCTTGATGCAATCATGATATATGTGCACAGTGTTATTAAAATTAAAAATGCATTTAATATTTTATTTTTTCTAAACAATCCACTTCCGAGCAATACGATAATCACATTAAGTATACACACGAAAAGCAGCTGGAAAAAGCCTTCTCTCGCGTACCTGGCGTAGGTATAGCCGCTTGGAAGCTGCATAAGTCCCCCGAACAGATACACAATCTGTATAAAACAGAAAAATACATATACCACTGATATAGTTGCGGCTACAGTGATACCGATTGCAGCCGGAAATGCCGGAGTCTCAACCGGTGCATCCGATATACGCTTCTTGCTCAGATACTTTATACCGCAGTACGATGAGAAAAGCGCAAATACAAAAAGAAATACAACCTTGCTCACTGTAAAGAAATTGATATCAGCAAATATTTTCTTTATTACTGAGGCAAAAACAGCATCCGCAGAGCACAGCAGCACCACTATCAGTACAACCAGCGGAAATGCAATTGCTATTCCGATAAACACATAAAGCATTCTGTGTTTTTTCACATGCCCCTCTCCGCCAGTTGCATTTGCACTGTCACCGACCGTACTTTCACTGCCCATATTGTCACTATCCATGCGTTCATTTCTCATATAGTCAGCAATATCCATAAACGGCTCAGCTATACATCCAATCGCTCCAAACACTGCCTGAAATGCCGCAGCGATATACTTTATAAGCCCCCACTGTCTGTCATTGCAGAAATTGTGAAGCAGCATAAAAACAAGAAACACAAGAATCCAGCAAAAATTAAATCCTTGTATAATTTTATTGCCGGTCAATCCTGATGATAGGCCTGTGAGTATCATCATCACACTGTACCATATAGTGAGTGGCTTTGCCTCTATATGAAGTATCTGCATACAATACAGGCTGTATACTCCTGTGACGATTGCAAACAACGTAACCAGTATTCCACCTGTATTCTCGTACAGGAAAATGGTGTACAGCAGCGCATATATTATCGTAGGTATACATAGTCTGCCAAAGAAATCCGCATTTCTCCTGCTTTGCTCACGCCGTCTTTGCTCCGCCTCCTGCTGCATCTTCTGCAGTTCGATACCTGACATCCCCATATGTGGCTGTGAAGTCTGTGGCGTGTTCTGTGAAAACTGTTGGGGATTCATGCCCCCGATATTATTATTGTCCATAGCTACCTCCTTACTATCTATGTAGTTATTTTCTCATATTTTTTACTTACCGGCAAGCTAATTGTACTACACCGATTTTGGTTTTGCAATATTTTTTTATCGTGTTACGATAAATCTATTTTAATTGCTACAATTGAGGTGCTAAAATGAGATTTTTCGACGACATTTAGAATTACTGAAAAAAAACAAAAAATCGCAGATACCATATTATGATATCTGCGACTATACTTATCTTATTTTCTCATAAAGACACTCCAATTGATAATGACTTAATGCAGTCATAGAGTTTTATTTTAAACTACTGCTGCACATTAAACGCTTTAATTCCCGGATAAACTGCGCTCTTTCCCAGTTCCTCTTCAATTCTTAAAAGCTGGTTATACTTTGCAACACGCTCTGAACGCGAAGGTGCACCTGTCTTTATCTGGCATGTGTTGAGTGCCACCGCAAGGTCTGCAATTGTTGTGTCGGCAGTCTCACCTGAGCGGTGTGAGCTGATTGCTGTATAGCCTGCCTTGTGTGCCATCTTGATAGCCTCAAGAGTCTCTGATACTGAACCAATCTGGTTTAATTTAATCAGGATTGCATTTCCTGCTCCAAGGCTTATTCCCTTTGCAAGTCTCTCAGTGTTTGTTACGAACAGGTCATCTCCCACAAGCTGTACCCTATCGCCCAGACGCGCAGTAAGCTTCTGCCAGCCTTCCCAGTCCTCCTCATCAAGACCATCCTCGATTGATATAATAGGATATTTGTCACAAAGCTTTGCCCAGTGCTCTATAAGCTCCTCTGAGGTGTACTCTGTACCGGCCTTTGGCAGCTTGTAAAAGCCCTTGCCCTTTTCACTCTTCCACTCTGATGATGCGGCATCCATGGCAATCTTGAAATCCTTGCCCGGCTCATAGCCTGCCTTCTTTACAGCTTCAAGAATTGTCTCGATAGCCTCCTCGTCAGATTTGAGTGCCGGTGCAAATCCACCCTCGTCACCGACTGACGTGGCAAGACCGCGCTCCTTTAATATGGCTGCAAGTGCATGAAATACCTCCGCACACCATCTGAGACACTCCTTGAAGGAAGGCGCACCTACCGGCATAATCATAAACTCCTGCACGTCAAGTCCTGATGAAAGTGCATGACAGCCACCGTTTACAATGTTCATCATAGGTACAGGAAGTCTGTTTCCCGAGATACCACCTAAAAATCTATAGAGAGGAATATCAAGTGATACAGCTGCCGCCCTCGCACACGCAATTGATACAGCAAGAATGGCATTAGCTCCAAGCTTAGACTTGTCCTTTGTGCCATCTGCCTCTATCATAGCCGCATCTATTGCATAGATATCACTTGCGTCCATACCTGTCAATGTGTCGTTGATTACAGTATTTATATTTTCTACTGCCCCGGTAACACCCTTGCCCAGATATCTGCTCTTGTCTCCGTCACGAAGCTCAAGTGCCTCGAACTCTCCTGTTGAAGCTCCTGATGGTGCTGTGCCTCTTGCAACAGTTCCGTCAACCAGATAAACCTCTGCCTCAACTGTAGGATTTCCTCTGGAATCAAGTATTTCTCTGCCCACTACCTTTTCGATTTCTAAATAATTCATTATGAACCTCCTTATGTTTTTTCTGATTCAATTTTATCCTACAATGCAGTTTCTCTATATCATGATTGTAGGATTGAATGCAAGCATGCATCGATGATACCTTTTGACCCTTTAATCATAAAAATACATATGTGAAAGCCTGCCGCATATGCATATATTTATAAATAAAGAAAAATGCTACACAGTTAGTTCAATCTAACTAATGTAGCATTTCAATAGTTCATAATGATAATATTTCCCAATTATAGAAATATTATGTTCTCACATATCATTTTAAATCTATACATCCTCAATCATTTCTTATATATTTTAAATGGGCTGTAATCGTTGCTGGTCACACTGTTAGGTGTGAACAGCAACTATCTCTCTGCCTCAATCTCACGCGCAACATACACGCCGCTTGCCGACGCATGCGAAAGTGAATGTGTCACACCGCTTCCGTCTCCGATGATGTAAAGTCCCTTATATTTGCTCTCAAGCTTATCGTTAAGCTCTACCTCCATGTTGTAGAACTTGACCTCTACGCCGTAAAGCAAGGTATCGTCATTTGCAGTTCCCGGTGCTATCTTGTCAAGCGCGTAAATCATCTCAATGATTCCGTCCAGGATTCTCTTTGGAAGCACCAGGCTTAAGTCTCCCGGTGTAGCTGAAAGTGTAGGAGTAACGAGTCCTTCCTCAATACGCTTCTCATTGCTTCGACGCCCTCTCACAAGATCTCCAAAACGCTGTACAATTACACCGCCACCAAGCATATTTGAAAGGCGCGCGATGCTCTCACCATATCCGTTGCTATCCTTGAATGGCTCTGAAAAATGCTTCGCAACAAGAAGAGCAAAGTTCGTGTTTTCAGTCTGCTTGTCTGCTCCCTCGTAGCTGTGTCCGTTTACTGTTACTATGCCGTTTGTATTTTCATTTACCACGATGCCATGCGGATTCATGCAGAAGGTACGCACATTATCCTCAAAAAGCTGTGTTCTGTATACAATCTTGCTCTCATACAGCTCATCTGTCAGATGTGAGAAAATCAGGGCCGGAAGCTCAACACGCACACCGATATCCACACGGTTTGACTTGGTTGGGATATCAAGGTCATTGCAGACCTTCTCCATCCACTTGCTTCCGCTTCTTCCAACTGAGATGATACAGTATCTGCTCTCATATGTGCTATCCGCTGTTTTTACTGCATATCCGGATACATTGTCTGTGTGAGCCTCTTGTAAACTGCAAGCATCAGCCCCTGCTGTATTCTCATCATACAGCACCTCTACCGACTCAACAGGTGTATCAAAATAAAAATCCACCTTATCCTTCAGATGTGCATACATATTTTCCAGAACAACATAGTTTATGTCAGTTCCGAGATGTCTGACCGATGCATCCAAAAGCTTGAGCTTATTCTGCATGCAGACCTTTTTGAGCTTTGTGCCGGCTGTAGAATAAAGCTTTGTGCCCTCACCGCCGTACTTCATATTAATCTCGTCAACATATTCCATCAGATCAATGGCCGGCTGCTTGCCGATATGCTCGTACAAGGTACCGCCAAAATCATTTGTGATATTATATTTTCCGTCTGAAAAAGCACCTGCTCCGCCAAAACCGCTCATAATAGAACAGCTCTTGCAGGAAATACAGCTCTTTATTTTCTTTCCGTCGATAGGACATTTTCTCTTAGCAAGCTCATGTCCTGCCTCAAAAACCGCTATTTTGCAGTCAGGATTCTTCTCGATAAGCTCATATGCTCCGAAGATACCTCCCGGTCCCGCTCCAATGATTATCACATCATAATTATTCATCTGTCAATTGCCTCCCATAATACGTTGCTATTTGTACGCCCAATGTGGCGCACGCCAGTCACTTATGATACTATATTTTCTCCATTATCGCAAGAGCAATCTCTATATTCCAGCAAATCTCCCGGCTGACAGTCAAGTGCTTCACATAGCTTTGCAAGCGTGGATACCTTGATTGCCTTTGCCTTGCCGTTTTTTAAAATTGATATATTTGCCATGGTGATTCCCACACGCTGCGACAGCTCCGTAACACTCATCTTTCTCTTTGCAAGCATTACGTCTATGTTAAAAATAATCTCGCCTTCCATGTATCTCTCCCGCTCAAATAAAACTGTAGCGCACACGCTATATTGTCAAATCACTCTGCTCCTGCAGATCTGCGGCCTTTACCACAAGATGTGACAAAACCGCCGCCACGACCGATGCCACAACACAGGCAAACACTATGAACACAAGTGCCAGTATCACCCCCGGATGATTCACATATATCCTCCACATGCAGACATTCACAACAAAAAAATACAATGCATCAAACAGAATTATTTTCGATGCCAGCTTTATATGTCTTGCATTCTCTAATGAAAACGACCTGTCTTTTCCGATATTTACAGCTACTCTCCAGCCCAGATACAATATAACATAGCACGGAATTGCACTGATGATAAACAGCACCAGCCATGGTATATACATATCAGAAATCTGCGGATCTGACGCAATAAGCACATGCCCTATCCATGGTATGGCAACCGCACAGACCACTAATCCGCAAAGTGCTACCGCTATTATTACTATCTTTAACCATTTTTCGAGTTCTTTTTGTCTCATTTATTCACCTTGCTTCTCATTGAGAAGTCCATACTCTGCAAGAAGCTTTTTTTGATACTCCTTATCCTTTGAAGCTTTCTGCAATTCATCATATTTGCCTTCGGACAATAAAATCTGATTTAGCTGGTTAATCAATTCTATTCCTTGTTCTAATCCCTGTTCTAAGCCTTCCTCGATAGCATCAGCTCTTTCAAGCTCAAGCTGCCTGTCAAATTCATAATTTAACTGCATACTCTTCGTCACCTCACTTCTGTAAGTCTTTAGAAACTCCTTCAGAATATCATTGTCAATACAATAGTCTATAGCCTTCTCAATATCTATAGCAAGATCATCAAATGCCCCGTCTGCATGATACTCTCTGACCTTATTTACAAATGTCATATAATCATTCAGCCAGCCACAGGACTCCATAATAGCCTTGTTCTTTCCGTCGTTTATATTGTACACCTTACATTTAAGCTCAAGATTCGGCTCATCGGTCGGCTTCTCAAACGCATCGGACAGCTTAAGCTCCTGAACCTCCGGCTGTTCCTCCTCACCATTGTAAAATACCACAAAATGTGGTGTCGGTATCTTTACCAGTCTTCTGCCATAGATGTTCTTGCCACTTTTTGTTCCTCTTTTCTTGTCGCTGAGCATATCTGACAATATCACGCTGAAATAAATAAGACTTCTCACCGGCATATTCGGACAAACTGTGGACTGATGCTCATATATGCTCAATCTCGCATCCACGATAAACGATGCATCATTTCTGACCGAAAGTGAAATGCCGCCATCGTGAATCACTATCTCAACATCCTCCGGATTGTCATAGCTAGACCCATTCATTGCGTTATACAGCTGTAAGGCTCTTTCCTTATCCTGCTTTAAATAAAATAATGAAACATTTAAAAGCAAGAATTTCAGGGAATATGAAAAATAATTAAGGTATTGAAGACCCTGCACGCCCTTATCGCCGGACGACATCTTATTATGCCTCACATATTTACAGAGCATATAGTCATATCTGTAATTAATGTGCCAACGACCGCACAGGTTGCTATAGAAAAACTGCTTTGATTATATTCTAACATATGTGGATAAAAAAACAACAAAAAAATACGCAACAGAAAAGTCTGTTACGTATTTTGACCTTATTTTTTAAAAACATAATAATCTGATGAAGGCTGCTACTATAAGTATTAATGCTAATGCTTTTTCTGCAATATATGACCTTGCATCCGGTACATAGGTTTTCTCCCAGATTGAGTATGCACATCCACACCCCACTACAAACATGCAATATAGCTTAAACAACTGCGAATTCATACAATCAGTGAAAAACATTATAATAATCCATGCTATTAAAAATAGCATTAAAACTAAGTACTTTAAAAATAATTGAATCTTCTTCATGGCAAATCCCCCTTAAATATATAACTGCATCATTATGTTTCCATAAATAGTTTCCTTCACTTATATAGACGCAATCCATGCTTATATACTAACAAAAACCAAGAATTTTTTCAATCCCTACTTTGTCACCACTGCAATAACATAATCCTCTAGCTCACGAAACACTACCCTTTTTTCATAAGCCTCCATCGTCCTATCATCCAGCTCCCCCGAAAAGCCTGTACCGACAAGCTTCATTATAGCCTCATACTGTGTCCAGTATTTTGCAAGCTCAATCTGAAATGCATCAGATTCATTCTCAAAGCCATCGAGTCTGTCAAGCTGCTCCTTTCGTATTATACGCTTTGCCACTTTGTAGCTCATGCGTTTTGTCTGCTCTATGTCCACGCCAACAGGTCTGTCTGATATTGCAAGCACCACATATGGGCCACTGTGTGCCAGATTAAAAAAAGCTGCGCTCTCATTCTTATATCCTGCTGCTATTTCCGGCTTGCCATGCTCATTTCTGACAAGCTGTTCATCCGATGATATCCCCAGATATTTGTAGAGCATGTATCCCGCCAAAAGCTCCTGATTTGCTGTGCCACACAGCCTGTTGATGCCTGTTTTTACACCTTTTTCTGAAATAGTTGTGTATTTATCCACATAATAGGCAGACACATGTGGAATTATCTCCTTCTGCCGGCCTGCGATGGAATCCGTTTTTTCTATAAAAATCTGACAGTTATTGTTTATTTTCCATACCATCCCAAGTCACCTTTCTATAACTCCAACCTTCCCCTGCCTTCATCAAAATACAACTAGTATTATAAATTACCCATATGATATCTGCAGCTTATACTAATTATCCCTACGATATCTGCAGCTCATACAGCTTCCTGTATATGCCATCCTGTTCCAGAAGCTCCCTGTGCGTACCGCGCTCACATATACGTCCCTTGTGCATGACCATGATGCAGTCAGCATGCTGGATAGTGGACAGACGGTGCGCAACCATGATTGTTGTCCTGCCGTCCATGAGCTTTTCAAGCGCCTCCTGTATGAGAATTTCTGTCTCTGTATCTATGTTGGCGGTTGCCTCGTCCATGACCAGTATGCTCGGATTATGGGCAAGTGTCCTTGCGAAGGACAATAGCTGACGCTCTCCTGCCGAGAAGGTCGCACCACGCTCCGTGACCGGCTCGTGATAGCCCTGTGGGAGCTTTTCGATAAAGTGTGAGGCGTTTACATATTCTGCTGCCGCCTTCACCTGAGCATCCGTGATATCGTCATCATTCAGGCGGATATTGTACGCCACATCCCCCTCGAATATAAACACATCCTGCTGCATCTGACCGATTGCACTGCGAAGTTTCTTTTTGCTAAGCTGTCTGATATCGATGCCATCAATGTAGATATGTCCCTTTTGTATATCATAATACCTGCCTATAAGATTTAAAATAGATGATTTTCCGGCTCCGGTTGCACCGACAAAGGCCACCTTCTCGCCCGGATTTATGACAAATGAGACATCCTTAAGCACATAGTTTTCGCCGTCATAGGCAAACCAGACATGGTCAAATTCAATTTTTCCGGTGATTTTATCCGGCTGCCTTAGGATTTTCGACCTCAGGAATAAATTCATCCTCATCCATAACCGTAAATATCTTCTCTGCTGATGCAATTGATGACTGCAGTGTCGAAAACTGCTCTGCAAGTTCCTGTATCGGGTCGAAAAATGACCTGATGTAATTCGAGAAAATATACAGAGTGCCGACCGAAATAATCTCATCAAACACATTTCTGCTTCCGAACCACAGCACTATCATCAGCGACAAAATGCTCAGAATATAGATAAGCGGACGGAATACCGCATACATGAGCATCTCCCTGTAAAAAGCCTTGTAGAGCTTTGTATTTTTATCATGAAATTCCTCAAACTTGCGCTCCTGCCTGCCAAATATCTGTATAATTTTCATCCCCGAAAGATGCTCAGACAAAAATGTATTGATGTCCGTCAGGCGCGTACGGTATAGCCTGTAAATATTTCTGGCAATTTTCTGGCACAGCACTGTAAGACCAATTACAAGCGGCATCAGCACAAATGATATCGCAGCAAGCCTCACATCAAGCACGAGCATAACGCCTGCAAGTCCCACTATTTTTACAATATTTCTGAAAAGCTGTACGAGAATGCCCGAATACATCTCATTGAGAGCCTCAACATCATTTGTCACACGGGTTACAAGCTTTCCAACCGGCGTGATATCAAAATACCTGCTGCCAAGAGACTGGATATGTCTGTAGAGGTCTTTTCTCATCTGAAGAATGATATTCTGGCCTGTTTTCTGCAGTATCCAGGTCTGAGCGATGTTGAATGCAAAGCTTAAGGCAAGTACAACCGCATATTTGATAGCTGTGGCAATTATTACATCATAATCCCCATTTGCTCCAAAAGTATCAATTGCATCTCCCACCAGCATCGGCCTGTAAAGGTCAAAGGCTGTCAGTCCCAGCACCAGCAGAAGGGCAAAAATCACCCAGTGGGCATACGGCTTCATGTAGGCTATGAGGCGCATTGTGGAGCTTTTTTTATTCATTTCTTTTTTACTTATATTTTTACTCGAATTCATACTATAATCTTCTCTGTTATTTCGTAACTATTCATCGTCAAATCTGCATAGCAACGCTTTTCAAACACTTTAACTGCCAAGCTCACTCTCAAGCTGCTGCTTATGGCTGATATCAGCGTAAAAACCGCCAAGCTCAAGCAACTCTTCAGGAGTACCATACTCTGTCAGTTTTCCGTCAGAAAGCACTGCCACATGGTCAGCCTTCTGCAGTGTGGAAATCCTATGGGCAATCACTATGGTTGTCTTGCCCTGTCTGGTTTCCATGAGGTTTTCAAGTATCTGCTCCTCAGTATCGGTATCGACAGCAGAAAGCGAATCATCCAGTATGAGGATTGCAGAATCCTTTAAAAGTGCTCTGGCTATCGAGCTTCGCTGCTTCTGGCCTCCCGAAAGTGTCACTCCGCGCTCTCCAACCATGGTCTTGTACTCATCCGGAAAGCCCATGATATTATCATGTATACACGC
>CEAE01026310.1_pt1 | contig 22932 bp, 10 predicted proteins | sample 554951 | NCBI WGS metagenome assembly CEAE01 (sample SAMEA3182076, study PRJEB8094) | gut metagenome | biome: human; feature: gut; material: Stool; isolation source: human stools | place: Canada | collected 2012-03-28
CAGGCTAAACGCCTGTTGTGGTTGAAAATGCGTCCGGATACTCCCCAACAATATAAGTACATCCTCGTTGAAGACATAAAAGGAAATGTCCGCAATTGTATCTTTATTGCTCCTTGGACACAGTTTTATGATTTGAAAGATCGCAAGGATATGCCAGTCTCGTATTCCAGCTATATTACAATGCGTAATATTCATCTGGATTGTGATTCCTTTTTTGCTGTAGAGAAATCAAAACAATATAAATTATCCAATTTCTGTTTTGACAATTTGACTATTACGGCTAAAAAAGATGTGAAGATAGATGAAAATATTATTGATGAATTGGTTATGAGAAAGGTTGAGATAAATAAAGTGAATTAAAAAAGAATGGTAGAAAGGCTGGAAAATTGTACATAGTCTGTAAAATCGTACAAAATCGGCGTGTAGTGGGCTGTACGCACATGAATTTACATAAGAAAGTCGAATTCTCCATATCCTTTTTCTATCACTCTGTCACGTAATACGGTATCTTTGACATGTGCTTATTTACATAAAACATTGAATCTAAAACTATAAAAAGCAATGAAATTCTGTAGATTTATTTTTGGTCTGTGCCTATTGGCTTGTCTTTTTCCAATAGGAGTGTATGCGGATATACAACTTCCCTCTATATTATCGGATAATATGGTACTTCAGCAAAATGCGGAAGTACGTCTCTGGGGAAAAGCACGTCCCGGAGAAAAGATTCAGGTAAAGACTTCATGGGATCGTAAGAAATATAAGGTGGCTGCTTCTGAAAACGGTCGTTGGGAGTTGCGAATACAAACACCGGCTGCTACTACCGGACAGTCTGTGATGCTGAAAGGCGATAATAAGATTCAGATCCGTAATATACTAATAGGTGAGGTCTGGCTTTGCACCGGACAGTCGAACATGGAATTTCCCGTAGCTCGTAATCCGCAAGTGAAATGGAAAACAGGAATGTTGAATGAAGCGGAAGAAATGAAAGATGCTGATTTCCCGGAAATCCGTCTGTTTCATGTAGAGCATCAGCTGGCTCATGAAGGTGAAAAGGAAGACTGTGTTGGAAAGTGGATGGTTTGCAATCCGGAGAATCTGAAAGACTTTTCTGCTATCGGATTTGTCTTTGGACGTAAATTGTATAAAGAATTGAGTACACCGGTTGGATTAATTCAGTCTACTTGGGGAGGAACACATGCTGAATCCTGGACAAGTATGAAAGTGATGGAAAATAATCCGTTGTATGTGGATGTATTGAAACTGTATTCAAAGGAAAAGGTGAAAAGAGAGAAAGATAAGTGTAAGGTGCCGGCTACTCTGTGGAATGGTATGATTGCTCCTATAGTAGGATATACTATAAGAGGAAATATCTGGTATCAGGGAGAGTCAAACTCTGTTCGCTACGAGAAATATCAGGAAGTATTTATTAACCTGATTAATAGTTGGCGGAAAGAGTGGAATCAGCCGGAACTGCCTTTCTATTTTGTACAGATTGCACCGCACTACAAACAACCGGCAGGTATTCGTGAAGCACAATTAAAAACATGGATGAGCGGACTTGAAAACATTGGTATGGCAGTCGTGACCGATGCAGCCGATTCTACAGACATACATCCACGGAATAAAGTGGTTCCGGGCGAGCGGCTGGCAGCGTGGGCATTAGCAAAGCAATATGGTAAAAAGATAGTTTATTCAGGACCTCTCTACCAATCGATGAAAGTGGATGGGAGAGAAATTACAGTTGATTTTAAATTTGCCGATGGTGGTTTGCAGACCCTCGGGAATGAACAGGTAAAAGGTTTTTTTATAGCAGGTAGCGATGCACGGTTTTATCCGGCAGAAGTGGTGATTGCAGGAAGTTCGGTGACACTTTCTTCTAAAGATGTCTCTGCACCTGTAGCTGTACGCTATGGGTATGGGACATTCTTCAGAGTGAATCTGGTGAATAAAGCCGGACTTCCGGCAGTTCCTTTCCGCACAGATTCTTTTGCGCCCGATACTTATTATCGTCTGTTTGCCGATTCGGAGATGCGTCGTTTTCCGGAAGCCTGGCAACTGGATCATGGGAAACGGTTGTTTTTCGGTTATGCGCAAGGAGTAGGTTGTTGTGCCATGATGCAGGTGTGGAAGAAAACAGGAGATCGGCGATACTTTGATTATGTAGAGGCATGGGCTGATTCTTTGGTAGACGACAAGGGAGATATTCATTTATATAAGAAAGAAACCTATAATCTGGATTATATCAACTCCGGAAAAGTGCTGTTTGATTTATACGATGAAACCAAAAAGGAGAAATACAGACTGGCTGTCGAGAATCTGATCAATCAGTTGAAAAAGCAGCCTCGCACCACAGATGGAGGTTTCTGGCATAAAAAGATATATCCCAATCAGATGTGGCTGGATGGTTTGTATATGGCTTCTCCTTTCATGGCTCGCTATGGAGCCGAATTCAATCATCCGGAATGGATTGATGAGGCTGTTAAACAGTTTACTCTCTGCCATCAGCATACATACGATGCCAAGACCGGACTTTATTACCATGCATGGAATGAAGACCGGAGTCAGCGATGGGCTGATCCGGAAACCGGTCATTCCCCAAATTTCTGGGGACGTAGTATCGGTTGGTGGTTTATGGCTTTGGTAGATGCTTTGGAATATATTCCCCAAGATCATTCAGGCTATGCCGATATGATCAAATGGACGCGGGATTTAGCCGAAACTCTTTCTAAATACCAAGATAGAAACGGATTATGGTATCAGGTGATTGACCAACCTTCACGTATCGGTAATTTTCCGGAGGCTTCTGTTACAACACAATGTATGTATGCCTATATGAAGGCTGTGAACAAAGGATACATTGATGGTCGGTATCGTGCCATTGCAGAAAAAGCCTTTCAAGGACTGTGCAATAAACTGCTGATCTCCAATCCGGACGGTACATTGACGCTAACAGAATGTTGCCAAGTGGGTGGATTAGGTGGTAAACCTTACCGTGACGGCAGTTTCGAGTATTATATAGGAGAGAAAATGAGAGATAATGACGCTAAGGCGACAGGACCTTTCATTATGGGATGTATTGAGTTGAACAAATAAGGTATAAAATAGAAACCGTATAAGATTTTCTATCATTTTTTAATTGATAAACTAATAATATGTAAAACCATGAAAAACAACAAAATCGTTAGAGTTTACGTAAACTCTATTAAATCTATTTTATTTTTAATAATTTCTTTTCTTGCTATTTCGTGTGATGACAATAGTATTCTAAATGGAGGAGCTGCATTAGCGCAAATAGACACTACACAGCAAGAACTGTTAAGTGATGATGCAAGTGATGCTGTTTGTTCTGTTAATCTGAATCTATTTACAAAAAAATATTTTGATTATCAATATGATGCAGGCGATCATTTAGACCTTTATGTTGATGGACAAAAAAAACTTAATTCTATATCTTTAAAGGACAATGAAAATGTAACAAGTCAATTTCCGGTCTCCTCTTTTGGTAAACATAAAATCAAGTTGATAATAGAAATTGATAGTGATGAATCATATACTTATCCGGTTCGTTTATGTAAAGCTTTGGCTTCTTTAAAAAGTAATGGGAATAGTACTGAACTTTACAATGAGTCTGTTCTTAAAAGAACTAATTCCACCGTCACAGTTCCTTCTTTTATTATTGAATTTGAAGTGTATATTTATAACAATGATTATACATTAGATATTGAATTAGGTTTTTTAGATGAAACGTATGACGATGGTTCTTCTTCTGGTTCATATTTAAATGGGAATGTTAATATTTATACTTATTATCAATGGACAAATATAACATCTGCTCAAACGGTTTATTGTGATTTTATTGTAGATATAATATACGATTCTACTCAACAACAATTCACTTATAACAAGGGTTTTGAACAGGATCTTAAACTAGGGTATAATGGGATGATTATGAATGACGTATGTTGGTGTAATAAGACAGTGAGATTACCGGATGGTGGTGATGAGCCTATTGGTTATAAGTTACAATTGATAACATCTATGTGGGCTAAATTATATTCTAATATTGAGGAAATGCTTGGAGAAACGGAGGTCTCATGGTATTCTGTTTATTATAGAACTAAATACAATAATGGAGAATATTCAGAATGGTATTTTGCGGACGAGTTAAACTCTTCTATCGCATTAGTAGATGCTACCATTGATTTTTATTCAAATCTGGAGATTGTATGTTTCAAGACTAAAGAAATTCAAGATGCTTATGCGTCAGAATGGGGCATTGTTCCTTATAATTAAAAAGTCTTGACTTTTACGTATAAAGATGTGGAATCAGTATTAAAATAGATACCAAATTACTGATTTGCGTAAATAGCAAAATTATTAAGTATCCTTGACGATGGATATACAATTTTTTAGGTTTGAATTTAATTTATTAATCAAACAAGTAATCAATTATTATTTTTTATAAAATGAGAAACACAGTATTTTTTCAAGAAAAGGCATATCCAATTGCCAAGAGATGCTTCATAAGCATTTTCTATTTCTGTTTCTTTTTGTTTTCGCTTTCGCCGCTAGTGGCTTGTGTAGACAAAGAACCGGTAGATGAGGATGATGTTGATCCTGCTATCAATCCTCCTATTACATTTGTGGAGGATGATGAAGAAGGAACTACATCCGAAAATAAGGGAGCTGCTTTCCCCGATTTTGCCAATAATAATGCACCGGCATTTCCTGGTGCAGTGGGATACGGAAGAAACGCTGATGGTGCCCGCGGAAGTAATAGTAAGTCTATTTATATCGTAACCAATCTGAATAATAGTGGTGCAGGTTCGTTAAGGGATGCCGTCAGTCAGTCAAACAGGATCATTGTATTTAATGTATCGGGTGTAATTGATTTGAACAAACAGGTTCTTGTATTTAAGAGCAACCAGACGATTCTTTGTCAAACGGCACCAGCTCCAGGCGTTGTACTTTACAATGGCAGAACTTCTTCTACTAATGCAAATAACTTAATTGTACGTTATCTACGTTTACGTGCAGGCAATCAACTTGGAGATGATGTAGATGCTGGAGGAGCAGCTTATGGGCATGACCAGATTTATGACCATTGTTCTTATACTTGGGGAACGGATGAAAATTTTTCTTTTAATGATGATAAACAGCCCGATAATATTTATAACTGTACCTTGCAAAATTCAATTATAGGACAAGGATGTCAGAATCACTCTTGTGCAGGATTAATGCAGAACAGAGATAAAAACGCGGGAGTCACAATTTATCGTAATCTGTTAATAGATAATAAAACACGTAATTTTAAAGTAAAAGGAATAAATCAATATGTGAACAATGTAGTCTATAACTGGGGAAATGGGGCAGCTTATAATGCTGGAGGTGATTCCGACGGGGATTCCAATACTGTTATTGAGAACAATTATTTTATTAAAGGCCCTGCTTATACATGGGTAAACACTGCATATCCGATAGCAACCACAGATCTGACTATGTTCAATGATGAAACAAAATATCATTATAATGGAATAAACAGTAATAAAACAGACTATTTGGCAGATACATACCAACAAGTGAGTCCTACCAAACCTTTTACTGGCGGATCTGGTACCGGAACATTTACTTCCTATTGCAAAGGTAACTATTATGATGAAAATAAGGATGGAACATTAAATGGATTTGAACTTACGCAAGGCAATTGGAGTAGCTACTGTAGTGCAGTAATGTCTTTTTTAGGTTCTCCAGATGCCATTCATCCTGCAATACCCACCACATTTAGTGCTACAGAAGCTTATCATTGGGTTGTAGAGAACGTAGGTCCGGTCTTGCCTAAGCGGGATGCTGTTGACCAATTCATGATTGACGAATTGACTTCATTGGGAACTAAAGGCATGATTCTCCGTAATCAACGTTTAGAACGGCAATACCCTCTAGCTGATACTTGGGATGGAGAGTTTACGACTAGTGTAACTGGTCCGACGGATACAGATGCTGATGGTATGCCCGATGATTTTGAAGACAAATGGGGATTGAACAAGAATAATCCGAATGACGCCGTAAGAACTGCCACAAATGGATATACTAATATTGAAAACTATGCTCTTTCGCTTGAATTTCCAAAAGAGTATGAGAAAGCTTGGAAAGAAGCATACGGAGAGTAATAACTTATTAAATAAATAGTAACAACAATGAAAAACGCTACATTTTTACAAAAGATGTTATGGCTGCTAGGCCTTCCATTGCTCCTGCTTTCGTGTGAGGACAAGATGGATGAGCACTATGAAGTGCCTGGTTGGGTAGCAGACAACGCATGGGAAGTATTAAGTTCCGGTGAACACGGAAATTATTCTATCTTCCTGCGAGGACTGGAGATTTCCGGTTACAAACAAATGCTGGAAGGCAAAAGTATTCTGACTGTTATGGCTCCTGATGATACGGCCTTTCAAGCTTATCTGACAGAAAAAGAATATGCCAGTATTGACGATGTGCCCGTTAACGAGCTCAAAAAGACAATCGGTTATCATGTACTTTATTACTCTTACACTAAAGAGAATTTAGTTAATTTCCGTCCTGTGGGAAGTACGGAAACAGAAGAAGAGAAAAACGTAATGGCTGGATTATATTACAAGCATCGTACTAGAAGTTCAGATGCCCCTGTATTAGAGACTACTTCCAGTGGCTCTTCCGTTATGGTGTACCATTTAGAACGTTATCTTCCGGTCTTCTCTTATCGCTTCTTCCAGTCAAGAAAACTGGATGCCAAAAGCAACTATGAAGCTTTCTATCCAAATTCCACATGGACGGGAGACAATGGATTCAATGTATCCAACGCATCTGTCAAAGAATACGGCATCATTGCTAATAATGGTTATATTCACGCTATTGACAGGGTACTCGAGCCATTAGAAACCATCTACACAGAGATGAAGAAACGGGAAAAATTTGCTACTTTTCTCAATTTATACGATTCTTTCGGAATGTATGTCGCAGATGATAATTTAACGAAATCATATGCTGCCGCATACGGTGTAGATACATTATATCAATATCAACACGATATATTACCTAATATTGCTTGCGAATGGCCGGTCAGCAGTCCTTTAGCTTTCAACTCCCTAACAGGAGCAGGTTATTCCATTTTTGCACCGTCCAATGTCGCTATCAGCAACTTCTTCGAAGAATTTTGGTCAAAGGGAGGATATATGTCTTTGAGCGAAGTAGACAAAGTGGCAATGAATTCTTTCCTATGCCAGTTTATTGATGGCGGGCAGATAGTATTTCCTGAAAATATCGAGAAAAGCATCAGCAGTACAAAGGAAGAAGACAAAATCTTTTCTTTAGAAGGATCGGAAATCAACATCAATCCAAGCACCTTAAAAGATAAGGTTATGTGTGTCAATGGAGTTTTATATGGTATGGATCAAATTAGTAAGCCGTCCACTTTTGCTTCCGTTCTTGGTCCGGTGTTCCAAAATAAAGAAGCACGTTCGTTTCTATATGCACTGTATGGTGACAATAAAAAGCTTCTTCAGCCCTCTTACGTTTCAAACAATGCAAGATACATTTTATTGATTCCAGTGCTGAAGCAGTTTGAAGGTTCCGAGATCAGAACCGCTTATAGTACATCAAGTTTGGAACAAAATACAGAAGAAGGATGGATAGCTTTGAAGGATTATCCCAAACAGTCTATCACGAATATCCATTCGGCAAATATTCCAGGCACACAATCGATCTCTTTACCGGAAGACGGAATAAGAGTCATCACTACCCAGACAGGTTGGAACTTCTGGTTCATCAAGGATGGGGAAATCACTTGTAGTGCTCTTTTCAACCAGCAATTGAATCCGGAATTCAAGGGAAAAGTATTTTCTACGTTTACGAAAGCCGGAGAAGGAGCTAATGGCACTTCCTATTGGTTTGATGCTGACCAGCTCTTCAGTGCAGAATCCGGTAGCCTTTCCCGCTCTATTGCCATTTGTGCTGACAAGAATTATATCTATTATAATTTTGCCCAATTACTCAAACAAGCAGGAATGGTTTCTCATGAAATCCTGATGAATGTATTCAGTAAAGGACGTTTCATAGCATTTATTCCAACAAATGAAGCCATACAACGAGCATTGCTTGCCGATAAGATTCCTGGAGCTACCAACGCATCCTTCAATGAAAAAGGAGAGCTAACGGGAGATTTCGATGTGAATATATTGAAAGACTATCTGAATTCCTATTTCATCACAGGTGCAAAGAATACGATTGCAACCTATCCTTATCCTGGTTCCAGTTTCAGAAGTGGAAGCTATAAAAATGAAAGTGTTGTATACTCAAACCTCATTTATACGGACAATGGAAGTAGTTTGAGCGTCCAGTTAGAAGGATATGGCAATAAATGCCAAATGGTTGTAGACTATTTCAATTTCCCATTTGCTTTTGAGGATGGTTGTTTCCACCTGATTGATGACGTCTTTTGATTAAACTGAAAAATAGAAGTTATGAAATTATTTAAATACATACTAATAATATTAGTCTTCGCTGCCGCTACCGGAGAAGCTTTTGGACAGGTAAAAGTCTTGTCCGGTAAGGTCTCGGAAATGTTCGGCTCGAAAGCGGAGCCTTTGATGGGAGTCAACATCAATATCCTGAACTCCCAAAATCGTTCTTTGGGTGGAGCTATTTCCAATATGGATGGTATCTATAATCTGAAAATACCTGCTGATGAAAAGAATTTGACGATTGTATTCTCTTACATCGGTATGAAAACCCAACGAATTAAATATTCAGGACAGGAAAAATTGAATGTTACCTTACAAGAGGATGCGCGAACTATTGACCAAGTAGTCATTGAAGGAAAACGTATCGAACGTAATGAAATGGGTATCAGTGCTAGAGAGCAGACTTCTGCTACTCAAAAAGTACAGATGAGTGACTTGGTAGATATTGCACCGATTAGCACCATCGAAGATGCCTTGCAAGGTCAGTTAGGCGGTGTAGATATCGTATTAGGTGGTGGAGACCCAGGTGCGCGTGCTAGTATTCAGATTCGTGGTGCCAGTACATTGAATGCTAACGCTGATCCGTTGATTGTGATTGACGGTGTGCCTTATCCGGCCGATATCAGTGATGATACCGACTTCTCGACTATTAACAATGATGATTTGGGAGCATTGCTTAACATTTCTCCGCAGGACATTGAGTCTATTGAAGTGCTGAAAGATGCTGCTGCTACAGCTATTTGGGGTACTAAGGGCGGTAATGGTGTATTGATGATCAAAACCAAACAAGGAATAACAGGTAAAACCCGTTTTACTTTCTCTTCCAAATTTTCTGCCAAGTTTGAACCGGAAAGTATTCCGATGTTGGACGGTAACCAATATTCCGCTTTGGTTTCAGATGCTCTGTGGAACAGTGCTAATTATATAGGTTTCTATAATTCAGCCAATTATCTGAATATGCTTTACAACTCTCCGGAAATTGGTTACCAACCAGATTGGACATATTTTGACGAGTATAATCAAAACACCGATTGGCTGTCCGAGGTTCGCAAGAATACGCAATCATGGGATAATAACTTCTCTATGAGTGGAGGTGGTGAAAAGGCTACCTATCGTTTTTCTCTGGGTTACCTTGATGAAGGAGGTACGACAATAGGAACCGGGTTTAACCGCTTGAACTCTTCTTTAAATATCAGATATAAGTTCTCTAAAAAACTAAGTTTTGGCGCAGAGTTTACCTACTCCCAGTCTAAAAGAGATGAAAACTATTATAATGTACGTACAGAGGCTTTCCGCAAAGCACCGAACAAATCTCCCTATTACGTAGATGATGCAACAGGCGGGCTTACTTCACAATACTTCAACCATAGTGAATACAGCGAACTGGATCCTGCATTCAAAGAAGATGGTAATGACAGTAAGTATTACAACCCGATAGCTATGGCAAAAGAAAGCGTAAAGAAGACAATTCAACGGGAAAGTAAAATGACTTTTCGCATCGAATATGAAATTCTGAAAGGATTGACTTACAAAGCCTATGCGAACTTGAATATTCGTAATACCAAAGGTCGTATGTTCTTGCCACAGGTTGCCACAGGCCTTCCTTGGACAGATAGTTTTGCCAACCGCAGTACAGATACCTCTTCTGATCAATTGACTATCGCTACGGAAAACCAGTTGATGTATCGCAATAACTGGAAAGAGAAACATTCGCTGATTGCCAACCTGCTGTTCCGTACCAATGAAACAACCAATTCTGGTTACGGTAGCCAAACTTCAGGCAACGCTTCTTCCAGTCTGTCCGACCCGACTATCGGAAGTACCGTACAGAAAGTTAGTTCCGGTGATTCCAAAGTGCGTAATATTAACGGTATTGGTGTCGTCAATTACACGTTTCTCAATCGTTACGTCTTTAATGCAACCATCGGAGTGGAAAGTAATTCATCTATGGGTAAGTCTGAACGTTTGGGCATTTTCCCGGCAGGAGGTATAGCCTGGCACTTAGGAGATGAGCCATTCATGAATAGCACAGATAATTGGTTGGATGAATTGAAACTTCGTTTCAGTATAGGAGAAAAAGGAAACGGTGCGGAAGGTACTTCCATTTATCTGGGTTCTTATGCATCCGGTAACAACTATATGGGTATGAGTGCTATTAAACCAAGTACAATGCAGCTCAACAGACTGAAATGGGAAACAACGACCGAATATAATACAGGTTTCGATATTTCTCTTTTTAAGAACAGAGTAAGCCTGACACTGGATGTTTATCAGAAGTATACAAGAGATATGTTACAAAAAAAAATGTCAGCACCTACCAGCATCGGTTACGGTGATGATTACAAACTATCTTATTTCAATTCTGGTAAAATGACTAATAAGGGTTGGGAACTCCGTGCAGATGTTGTAGCTCTCCAAACTAAAGATTTTCGTTTGGGATTCAATTTTAATATTAGCCGGAACGTCAATAAGATTACGGAAATTCCAGTAAACTATACCGAAGAAAATTATACTTTCGATAATGGTAACTATGCTTTCCGCTATGAAGAGAATCGTCCTTTGGGTTCATTCTACGGCTATCGTTATAAAGGTGTTTATCAGAATGCGGAAGCAACTTATGCACATGATGGTGAAGGCAATGTAATGAAAGACATTTCCGGAAATGCGATTGTTATGAGAAATGGTACATATAAGGTAGCTCCGGGTGATGCTATCTATGAAGATATTAATCATGACGGTGTTATCAATCAGTATGATATTGTTTATTTGGGTAACTCACAACCGAGATTTACCGGTGGATGCGGTTTTAACATTAGTTACAAGCAGTTCAAATTGGTCGCTAACTTCTATGGTCGTTACGGGCAGAAAGTCATTAACTCCACTCGTCTTAGCAATGAATCCATGTATGGCATCAATAACCAAAGTACTGCTGTACTTAAACGCTGGCGCAACGAAGGAGATATGACCGAAATTCCCCGTGCACTTTACGGAGAAGGTTACAACAGTTTGGGTTCTGACCGTTTTGTGGAAGATGCTTCTTACTTGCGTTTGCAAACTTTGTCACTGACTTATCGCTTGCCGAAGAAGACATGCCAAGCTTGGGGAGTCAATAATATTGATTTTTATGTAACCGGACGTAATCTCTTCACCTTTACTAAATATACGGGACAGGATCCGGAAGTGAAAACAACCAAAACACTGGCAAAAGATAATGCGACAACGCCGACTTCTATCCAGCTAACCTGTGGTTTTAATCTAAGTTTTTAAAAATTCTATGAATATGAAAAAGATATTTACTATACTATTATTGGTAGGATGTTTACTGACGAGCAGTTGTAGTGATTGGCTCGATGTGTTGCCAAAAGATAAACAGACTACGGATATGTATTGGGAATCTGCCGAAGATGTGGAATCTATCCTTGCAGAGGGCTACAGTTGTATGCGTAACTGCATTCCTTACATGATTGATTGGGGAGAATTGAGAGGGGGATCGGTAGTCGTTCCTTCTAGAGCTTCAGCCAATGGTAAGATTCAGAACTTTCAAGTGCTTCCCAATAGTTCCAAAGTGAAATGGAGTATTTTCTATCAGACCATTGGTATGGCGAATGCCGTATTGAAATATGCTCCGAATGTAATGGAGAAGGATGCAAGTTACCATGAATCTCAAATGAATTCACACCGAACAGAGGCTTACTTTATCCGTGGATTGATGTACTTGTATTTGGTTCGTAATTTCGGTGAAGTACCTTTGATCACCGAACCTTATGTTGATGACGAAATGCCGACTAGTGTAGCTAAATCGTCCGAAAAGGAGATCTTAGAGCAGATCAAGAGTGATGTACGTGTTGCCTTGGAAACTAATGCTGCTAAGGAATACTTCGAAGAATTATGGGCAACCAAAGGTCGTTCCACAAAATGGGCTTTGTATGCTTTGATGGCAGAAACCTGTTTATGGGCAGAAGATTATGATGAATGTATCACTTATGCCAACAATCTGATAAACGCTACTGCTGCCATGCGTCCGGTATTTATGTCTAATTCCGGTCAATGGTTCCAGATCTTTTATCCGGGCAATAGCAATGAGTCCATCTTTGAATTGCAGTTCGATGGAGCTACTTATAACCAGACAGGCAACAGCCCGACCAAGATTCTGCCGTTTAGCACAACGTCTACAACTGATACTTATATGTATTCTGAAGCAATGACGCTTCGTTTGCAAGAAGAATGTAGATCAACCAATCGGGCTGTTCGTACCTATTTCGGCTCATGTGCACCGAGAGAAAATTCTTTTTTACCCAGTTATTACGATAGTTATCCTGAAAATGCCATTATCTGGAAATATTCGGGATTGGGCACAGAAAATTTGGATGCCATCCGTGCAGGAAACAATCTGGATGCTAATTTTATCATTTATCGAATGGCAGATGTCATGTTGATGAAAGCGGAGGCATTGATTCGCAAAGGTGGTAACGAGAACTGGACGGAAGCCATAGACATCATGAATCAGATTCGCAAACGTTCCGAATTGGCTCCTTTGGATGTATCCATACAGGAAACCAGTGAAATAGAATTGCTTCAATTATTATTGAACGAGCGGGATATGGAGTTTGCTGCAGAAGGCAAACGATGGTATGACTTGCTTCGTTTGGGCAAACAGCAAAATTTCAAATACAAGTCTGAATTTAAGGAACTTGTGATGGAAAATAATAGTACCGCAGAGGCTAAATGGCTGAATTCTACATTAGAAAACAGCAACGCCTGGTATCTGCCTCTTCCTGAAAAAGATGTAAATACTAACCCATTATTGGAACAAAACCCTTATTATGCTAAATAATCAAACCATGAATAAAATGAAAAAGATAGGAAGAATCTATTATTGGATGTTGCTCCTCATAGTATGTGCAGCCTGCAATGATCCGTATGAAGGAGATACATTCTCTGTCTATGACACTCAACCGGCAGCCACTTATTTGTCCAGCCGTTCCGGTGAATTTTCCGAATGGATTTCCATTATGAAATACGCAGATCTGTATAATGCAGTCAATCAGGCAACTCAATATTTCACTCTTTTTGTTCCAACTAATGAGGCGGTCAAAGAGTTTTATGCTAAGAAAGGAGTTGCTTCTATTGAAGAATTAGGTACGGAATATGCGCGTACTTTGGTTTCTTACCATATTGTCCAAGATACAATCAATCAGGAAGCATTTATCGATCAAGAAGGTGCATTAAGCAAGAAGACAGTTTCTGATGACTTCCTTTCAGTATCTTTTGGTAGTGACGGAAATGGCGGTGGTGGTATGCAGTCTGTATACCTGAATAAGGAAGCCCGTGTCATTGAGTTTGCCAATCCGGTATCCAACGGTTACGTTTATGTACTTGAGAAAACATTGAATCCGCTGACAGAAAGTGTGTATCAACGCATCTCTGAAGATGAACGTTATACAATTCTGAAAGGTGCATTAGATGCCACTGGATGGGGAAAAGAAATCAATACCATTTTTGATATTATAGATTCCTCACCCGGAATTACCACCCAGCAGAAACGAAACTATACATTACTTGCTGTAACGGATGAAGTCTTTAAAGGAAATGGCATTGATAGTTGGCAAAAACTGGCACAGATATTGGAGGCCAGTTCCGATTACACAGATCCGGGAAATGCCCTTTATCAGTACATTGCTTACCATATCTTGCCAGGGAGTTATGATTTGAAGAAAATGATGAGTTTTGATACGGAAGATGCTACCTCCAAAGTTTGGGATACGTCAAGCAGCGGAAACATCATCAAAGTAAGCTACAGAAATGATACTTACTACCTTAATTATGCGGATGAAGATCATCGTGCCACCTTCCTCGAAGATTACGGTGACTTACAGGCCAAGAACGGATATATTCATCAAATCAGCACCTATCTGCCTATTGCCGAAGCTGAACCGGAAATAATCGTGTTCGATTTATGTAACTATTCCATCATTGGTGACTGGATTGCAGCGGGTAACGGAGAGGCTGGAATTAAATTTCAGGCATTAGGAGATGGTGAAAAGAAGTGCTCGGTAACGGAACTGAATTGTTATCAATATGGACTGGTAAACCCGGCAGGAAAGTACGATGATTATTATAATGTTACATATTTCCAATTAAAAAGTGGTAATGATTGGAATACTGCTAATAATGCCGATTTTCTGATGCTGAATATAGGTAATACCGGATGGGTTTCCATGCAAACACCTTCCATTATCAAAGGTAAATACAAAGTGACTCTGCAATTCGGATATGCTACTTCACAGTTATTCATCAAAAAACAAGACAATAGCAATGGCGGACAAATGGAGTTCAAGTTGATAGATGGCACTGAAGAAATAACATTGAACGAGAAACAAGAATATGCACCTTATACAGAACTTGACGGTACAGCTCCTAAGTTAGGGGTCTACAAAAATGTTATGAATAACGCAATCGAGTTTACAGAGACCAAATCATATACTTTAAAGGTCATATTGAATGACCCGGGAGCTAGCAATAAATCCAACGTTAAATATCGTATTTATTTGGATTGTATCATATTTGAACCTATTATAGAATAAGAAACCATGAAAACGAAAAAATACATACTATGTGCCCTGTCCTTTCTTGGATTGATAGGGAGTAGCTGTTCCGACACATGGGACAACCATTATGCACAAGACAAGAGTGAAGTAAATAATAACCAAATCACTGTTGTTAACAAACCGCTGACTGAATATCTGGCAGAAGAGTCTTCGCTGACCAATATGTACCAGATGTTTAAAGAGACCGGTATGATTGACGAATTACAGAAGAAGGAACAGATGTACACCATTCTGGCTGTAGAAGCAGACTTGAAAGAGACGAGAGCGGCAGACGATGATGATGTATATACTGCCCAGACCTACATTTCCGACGCATCTATTTCTCCTTCCAATATAACAAGCGGGCAGCGCATTCTGATGTGGAGTGGCAAATACTTGAATATCAAAAAAACAGAAGGAGAAACCGGAAGTACTATTCAGTTCAATAACGCAACGGTAACCAAAATTGTAAAACTGACTAATGGTTATCTCTATGTATTAGATCAAGCTATTGTATCTCCAAGAAGTATGTATGAGATTATTCAGGGATTGGGAGACGATTACTCCATCTTCCGCCAGATGATTTTGTCACGTAATCAACTAACATTCGACAAAAATGCTAGTGAGATTATAGGGGTAGACAATACGGGAAATACAGTGTATGATTCAGTATTTATTGTGAAAGCTCCTTACTTCGAAAAACAAGGCTTCGATATTATGTCGGAGAATCTGACTGCAACGATGTTGATTCCTTCTAACGATGTCATCAACGAAGCATTAGCTGTTGCACGCCAAAAATTGGCTGATTGGGAAGTGGAACGCGAAGACAGTATCATTGAGAATTGGATATTTCAAGCGGCATTCTTCAATAAGAAGTATACAAAACAGGATTTTGAGGAGAATGTAGATCTTCAATCAGTATTTTCCAAGCAGTGGCGTACCACTGTACAGGAAGTCGACCTTGACCATCCTGTTAACATGAGTAATGGAATAGCTTATTATGTGACAAAAATGAAAGTCCCTACCAATGTGCTGATTTACCGCCTGAAAGATCATTTCTATTATCATGAAAAGATGACAGTGGAAGAAAAAAACACTTATTTCAATGTAACGAATCTGACGTTCAAAGAAATCGGTCATAGTGACAACAAGAGCTATCATGCAGGATGGCCTGCAATGGGATTTCCCAGAATCTATTATTATACGTTGGTATATAATTTGACAGATCCTGCAGACAAGACTTATACGCTTGAATTTACGCCTTTTAAATATAAGGCAGTAGGAACCTCCGGACACGAAGTCACTCCTTACAAGATTCCGGAAGGGATATATGATGTCTTTGTCGGATTTGAACAGGACAAAGAAGGTAAGGTGGGACAAATCAAAGTATTTATTGATGATGTGGAAATAGGAACCGCTTCAGAATCAGCAAATAAGAATACGGCTTATCACCTTGACCGTAACGGAGGAGGATACGCTGAAGGGTATGATCCGAATGCTGCAAAAAAAGCGGGTGTCAGCAAATATGGCAATTACGATCGTGACGGTGGAAAACTGTCCAATCAGTTAATCATTACAGGAGAGCCTAAATCCATCAAGATACGTTTTGAAGGTTCCGGAAGCAACTTATCGAAAGCGATATTTTTCCATTGGTGTTTAAAACCAACAGCTGATTGTTATTAATCTTATGAAATAAAGACAAAATGAAAAAGATACAAATTTTATTTTTCATCTTCCTGCTTTGCCTTTTTGCAACCAATATGTATGCGCAAGAGCCAAGCAAAGTAAGCGGGAAAATCTTATCCACTCTTAACACTCCGGTTAAGGGTGCGGTAGTATCCGTTACAGGAAGCGAAGATGTGACTACTGATGAGAACGGAGTATTCCATACTACATGTAAAGACTTGAAGAAAGCCCAGATTTCCGTTTGGGCGGTAGGCTATTACACAGTTCGCCAGACACTAGATAAGCGAAAGAATATTAATATTATCTTGATTCCAGACTCAAAGGCGAAATATAACGAAACAACAGTTTTGCCTTTCAGGGTTGAAATAGGTGAGTCTACTACTTCTGCAGAGAACATTGCCAAGAAGGATTTTACACCTGCCAGTATGAATATTGATCGCGCATTAGCCGGTCAGATTGCTGGTCTGCAAGTTACTCGCGGCAGTGGTATGCCGGGTGAGGGAAGTTATATGAATCTGCGTGGTGTACGTTCATTTGTAGGAAACAATGCTCCACTGGTAGTTATCAATGGCATTCCTTATATTCCTGATACACACGATTCGCAGATGATTAATGGATTGAGTCGTAATATCTTCCAAGCCTACAATATCAATGATATTCAGAGCATTACTGTGCTGAAAGGTGCGGAGGCTGCTATTTACGGTTCCATGGGTGCCAATGGTGTTATATTGATTGAAACAGACGGAGCTACTTCGGATAATTTGAATACAGAAATCAGCTATTATGGACAGTTTGGCATGAGCTGGAATGATAAACGTATGCCACTCTTATCCGGTATTGGTTATAAGTCTTACTTGTCTGACATGGGTATGAATTATTATGGAAATATGGATGAATTCTTCACCGACTTCCCATTTATGAATGACGCGAATAGCAAATATGGTTATCATTACAACAACAATACCGACTGGCAAGATGAAATCTATCGGAAAGGATTTGTCACAGATAACTTGTTTCGTATTGAAGGTGGTGATAATATTGCCAAGTATGACTTGTCATTGGGCTATGCCAACGAACAAGGTTTGCTGAAGAATACCAAGCAAGATCGCTACCATACACAGTTAAACGGTAACTTTTTGGTAAACAAGAATTTCGAAATATATGCTACAGTCGGTCTGGCATATATGAACGGTAACTTCCAAGAACAAGGAATGACTGTACGTACGAATCCTATTTTGGCAGCCTACGCACAATCTCCGTTACTTGCTCCTTATCAGAAAACAGCGAATGGCGATTTTACTCCTCTATATACACCTTATTATTATGGCATCTGCCAGAATATGGATTTTGCAGTGAGCAATCCTGTCGCTATCGTGAATGAGCTGGATGCGAACAATCGTCAGTATGATGTTAACATCAAAGCCGGTTTCAAATACCGGATTATTCCCAGTCTGTCTGTCGATGGTATCTTTGGTATTTATTACAACTACAACAAAGAACACATCTTCGTTCCGGGTGTAAGTGACCCAACTATCGTTCCGACTACCGACACCTATGGTGAAGAACTGAATACGGTACGTGAAGGCGTAGGCGAAACATTGAACTACTTTTATAACCTGAATGCGCGTTTTAATAAAGTCTTCAACGGCAGACATGCCTTCAACGCAATGGCAGGATGGCAAGTATTGACAACACAGAACGAATTGGACGGAGCATACGCCCGTAATACAACAAACGATTTCTATCAGGTATTAGGTTCTGCCAACAAGATTGGCTCCTATTTCGACGGTTATCTGTCAAAATGGAATTGGATGAACATCTATACACATGCCGACTATACCTACAACAACCTCTTGAATGCCTCTGTGAATATGTCTATCGATGGTTCTTCCGCTAATGGAAAATACACTAACCGTTTTCGCGTATATCCGTCAGCCGGGCTTACATGGATGGCTAAGAATATGCCTTTCCTGATTGATAAAGATTGGATCAACCGCTTGGATTTCCGTGCAGAATATAGTGTCACTGGTAATAGCCGTTTTTCCTCTAATTATGGTAGAAATTACTATAGTAGTTTACCTTATATGGCAATCTCCGGTATCATACGTACACAAATTCCGAATACACACCTGAAGCCGGAAGTGACTACACAGATGAACTTGAGTTTAGATGCCGCTTTCTTAAGAAACCGCATCAGTCTGGGTGTTGACTACTATCGGGGCAGAAGCAAAGATGTCATTATGAATGTCAATCCTTCTGCTGTATACGGAACATCTACTTACTATACTAACTGTGCTAAAATTGACAACAACGGAGTAGAACTTTCCTTGCAGGCTTCTTTAATCCGTCTGCGTGATTTCGAGTGGATTATAGGCGGTAATATCGCTTTTACCAATAATGAGATCAAGTCTTTGGGTGGATACGGTCAGAAAACGATGGAATATAGTGACGGAGCTACAGTGGTCAGTCGTGTAGGTGGCAACCCATACGAATTCTACGGATTACAAGCTAACGGAGTATATTCTACTCAAGCAGAAGCTGACGAAGCCAATCTGGTTAACAGTAGTAGCCAAGTATATCAGGTCGGTGATGTACGCTTCGTTGACCAAAACAACGATGGACGTATAGACACTAAAGACCGCGTATCTCTGGGTAGTGCAACTCCCGATTTCTTCGGTGGTTTCTTCACGAGCTTCCGTTATCGGCACTTTACACTGTCGGCAGAGTTCGCTTATTCAAAGGGGAACAAAGCATACAATGCTGTAAGACGCACGCTGGAATCGGCCTCTTCTTTCTCTAATCAAAGTGTTGCAGTTAGCAATCGCTGGAATGTGGAAGGACAAATCACAGATATACCCCGAGCAACCTATGGTGACGCTATCGGCAATAACAACTTCTCTTCACGTTGGATTGAAGACGCTTCATACCTGCGCATGAAGAACATCACGTTGAGCTATAACTTTGATAAATCTGTTTGGAACTTTTTTCGTTCCGGAACCATCTACCTGACTGGTGAGAACTTGCTGACGGCGACTAAATATCTGGGTTTGGATCCTGAATTCGCTTATTCGTCTAACAACAACGCAACACAGGGATTTGATTATGCGAAAGTAATGCAACCAAAATCAGTGAAATTAGGTATTAACTTGAAATTCTAATTATGAAGATGAAAAAAATATTATTGAATGTCGCATTTATCTTTGTGGCTACCGTAATGGGAGGATGTGACAGTTTCTTTGAAATAGATACGGATGATACGCTGGACGATAGTAAATATATTTCTGAAGAAAGTGAAATGTATTCAGGATACATGGGTATTATGACCAAGATGCAAGCTGTCGGTGATAAAATAATTTACCTGAACGAACTTAGGGGTGAAATGGTGGAACCTACCGCTACTGCTCCCACAGAGTTGTATAGCCTGTATAATTATGATGATAATTTGGAGGGGAATGCGTACGCAGACCCTTCTGGATTCTATGAAGTGATTAATGCCTGCAATGACTATCTCCGAAAGTTACAGACTTACAAAGAAAATAACTCAATAGAAATGAGTCGCTACAAAGCATTAGTTAGCAGTACTTTACGTGTAAAGGCATGGACTTTCATGACTATAGCCAAAATCTACGGTAAAGTAGTGTGGGTGGACAAACCCATGAATTCCTTGAGAGATCTTTCCAAGTTTAAGACATTGGAATTGGACGATGTCATGGCAGCTTGCAAAAATTTGCTGGATATTGGTTTTGATGACGTAGACGGAACGTATGAAACAGCTTGGAAAGACTGGGTAGATCCGGATACAGATGTTAAAGCCAGTGAATACCGCCGTTGGGATATGATGACTCCTCCTTACTATGCTCTATATGGAGAAATTTGCTTGTGGCTAGGTAAATACCAAAAATGTATTAATCTTATACAAAGTGAAATGAACAAAAGATATAGCCACTCTAAGGGGCAGTCTATTGCCTATCTGCGTAGTGCAGATCTTATAGGTGACTGGAAACGGTTCTATAATAATGAGAATCCTCATGACTATGAGTCCGTATCAGCTATTATGTATAACTACCTGAATAACCAGACTAATAGCTTATTAAAACATTTTGATTCTGACTATCCCAACAAATATTGGCTCGCTCCAGCAGAAAAAGCCGTAACACGCTTTACGGATACAGAGTTTGGACCGCTTGGTACTAAGGAAGAAGATTATAGAATGGGAAGTACTGTTAAAGAATATAATAATAAATGGGTTATCTGTAAATTTCGTCCAACATCTGATGCGGTACGTCCAGCCTATCGTAACGATGTTTTTATTTATCTATATCGTGGTGCAGACCTTTATTTTATGTTGGCTGAAGCTTTCAATCAATTAGGTAAGAAGAATGCTGTTGATGCATTGATTAATGTAGGTGTCGAAGGTTATGTAGATGAATTTGAAAAAGATGCTGAAGGCGTTCTTTCTGGAACATGGAATGGATTTACTCCTCACTGGACTAGCTCGAAAACCACGTATTACTTAGCAGGAATACCAACAATCGGCAATAGGCCTTATGGAGACAACGGCTTACGCGCAACAATGGCTTCCCGTTCACTCACCAACAATATTAAATCTAATGACGAAGAAATCCTGAAAGAGATGATGCTGGAAATGGCATGTGAAGGAAAGGTTTATCCGGCAATGATTCGTATGGCAAAACGCTATAAAGACAATAGTTTTATGGCGAAATATATTTCGGAGAAATACGAAAGTACAGGCAATGCCGCCGCTATCCGTTCTAAAATCATGAATGGAGACTACTTTATCAAGTGGGATTTAAAATAAGAATCCCCGAATAATCCTTTAATGTGGATTAAACTGGGTGTGGTGACGCGGGTTTTTGAATAAGAATCCGCGTCATTTGTTTCAATTATAAATACTTTTGCAAATAACAATAACTAAGAATAATGAAAACATTAGCAGTATCTATTGCAGCATTTTTTGTATGGACAGCCTGCGGGGACGGGAAACAGCCGGCTATTGACCGTGAGGCATTGGTGGAAAGAAATAGCCCCGTTGTAACGGCATTCGATTCATTGGCTTCTCTTTCTGTTGGAAATGGAGAGTTTGCTTATACGGTAGACGTAACCGGTCTACAAACATTTCCTAACAATTACAGAAAAGGAGTTCCATTAGGAACGCAAAGTCAGTGGGGATGGCATAGCTTCGCCAATCCGGAGCAGCTCACTCCGGAAGAAACTCTGAAAGAGTATGACTTTGGCAGGGGAAAGAAAGAACTTTATGCCACTCAATTCAAAGAAGAAGGTAGACAACAGGATGCCGCTAATTGGTTTCGTGTCAATCCGCATCGCCTTCATTTAGGAATTGTCGGTTTCGACGTGAAAGAAGGTACGGAGATTGAACAAGTGACGGACATTCATCAGAAACTTTGCTTGTGGGATGGAAAAATCGAAAGTCGGTTTAAATTAAACGGTGCAGATTATCAAGTGGAGACAGTCTGCCATCCTTCTAATGATATGATTGCTGCAAATATTACCTCTAAGGCACATACCGGGATTTGTTTTCGCTTTCCGTATCCTACGGGCGCTCATTGTGATGATGCATGTAATTGGGAAGCCGTTGATAAACATACAACGACTATTGTTACTCAAAATGAATCTTCCGCAGTTTTGAAACATACTTTAGATAGCACAGAGTATTTCGTAACTTTGTGTTGGGAAGGGAAGGCTACTTTCAATGAGAAAGCGAAACATTATTTTGTCCTGACTCCGATGGAAGATCATTTAGCTTTTACATGTGCTTTTACTAGTACAGCTCCTTCAATGCAGCCTGTTACTGTAGCACAAACTCAAGAAGAAGCAAAAAACTATTGGAACTCGTTTTGGAAGGAAGGCGCAGCCGTTGACTTTTCGGCATGTACGGACCCACGGGCCAAAGAACTGGAACGACGTGTGGTACTTAGCCAATATTTGCTTGCTATTCAGAGCGCAGGTACTACTCCTCCGCAAGAGACGGGGCTTACCTATAATTCGTGGTTTGGCAAATTCCATCTTGAAATGATCTGGTGGCACGAAGCTCAATTTGCTCTTTGGAATCGTAGCAACTTACTTGACCGTACATTAGGTTGGTATGAAAAGGTTGAACCGATAGCGCGTCAAATAGCCCAAAG
>CEAE01027283.1_pt1 | contig 22855 bp, 19 predicted proteins | sample 554951 | NCBI WGS metagenome assembly CEAE01 (sample SAMEA3182076, study PRJEB8094) | gut metagenome | biome: human; feature: gut; material: Stool; isolation source: human stools | place: Canada | collected 2012-03-28
GGGTCAGGAGACCCACCCCCACAAGGCAATTTCGGTCATGCGTGATATGGCGACCGCCGCAGCCTTGAAACCGCGCCTGTCCCTCTGGAACCAAACGGGGTCATGAAAACGCCGTAGGGGCGGGGGAAACATTCTGCGGCGGGGACAGCCATTTCTCTGGCGCGCTATCCCTGATTTCCCCAAAAAGCGGACAGGCTCTCTGCTATAATGGGAAAACATGGAAGGAGCGTGATGGTATGAGCAGCTGGCACAGCAAGCCTCTGCCCCGGCTTTTGGAGGAATTGGACGCCCGCCCCGGCGGACTGTCCCAGCACCAGGCGGAGGAGCGCCTGCGGCGCACAGGTCCCAACGAACTGGAGCCGCCGCCTCAGGCGGGGCTTCTGGGGCGGCTTTTGGAGCAGATGCGGGACCCCATGATCCTGGTGCTTCTGGGGGCGGCGGGACTGTCCCTGGCGGCCAGCGGCGGGGAGGAGTGGCTGGACGCGGCCATCATTCTGGTGATCGTGGCGGTCAACAGCGTGATCTCAATTTTTCAGGAGGATCGGGCCCAGCACGCCCTGGAGGAACTGCGCAGGCTGTCCGCGCCCCAGGCCACCGTTCTTCGGGGCGGCCGCCCGGTGAAGCTGCCCGCGGCCCAGCTGGTCCCCGGGGACGCGATCCTTCTGGAGGCCGGCGATCTGGTCCCCGCTGACGCCCGGATCCTGGAGTGCAGCCGCCTCCAGGCGGATGAGTCCGCCATGACCGGGGAGTCCATCCCCGTGGAAAAGGCTCCCGCCGAGGCCCTGGCAGAGGGCGCGCCCCTGGGAGACTGGACCAACATGGTCATCTCCGGCACCCTCATCACCGCGGGCCGGGGGACTGCCCTGGTGTGTGCCACCGGAATGGACACCCAGATGGGGCACATCGCCGGACTGCTCCTTGGGGACGAGGGGACGGACACCCCCCTTCAGCAGAAGATGGGGGAGATCTCCCGGACTCTGTCCTTCCTGTGCCTGTCGGTGTGCGCGGTCATGTTTGGGGTGGGATTGATCCAGGGAAAACGGATGCTGGATATGTTCCTCACTGCCGTGTCACTGGCGGTGGCCGCCATCCCGGAGGGCCTGCCCGCCATCGTTACCATCGTGCTGGCCCTGGGGGTGGGGCGGATGGCCGCCCGGGGGGCCATCGTGAAGAAGCTGCCCGCCGTGGAGACCCTGGGGTGCGCCGGTGTGATCTGCTCCGACAAGACCGGGACCCTCACCCAGAACCGGATGACGGTGCAGGAGGTGTGGATCCCCGCCGGAGGACGGCGGAGAGATGCGCTGCTGGCTGGGGCCCTGTGCAACGACGCGCGGCTGGAGTGGCGGGCGGGCGCGCCCGCCGCCCAGGGGGACCCCACAGAGGGGGCCCTCATCGTGGCCGCCGCCCGGGAGGGGCTGGACCGGAACAAGCTGGACGAGCAGTGGCCCCGGCAGGGGGAGCTCCCCTTTGACTCCAGCCGGAAGCTCATGTCCACCATCCACCCCAGGCCGGAGGGCGGCTTTCGGGTGTTCGTCAAGGGTGCGCCGGACGTTCTGCTGGAACGCTGCGCAGCCGGCCCTCAGGGGGTTCTCACCCCCCGGCAGCGGGAGGGGATCCTCCGGGCCAACGAGGAGATGGCCGGGCGGGCTCTGCGGGTGCTGGGGGTGGCCAGCCGGGATCTGGCCTTCCTGCCTCCCACCGTGGTCCCCGGGACCATTGAGAGCGGGCTGACCTTCCTGGGGCTGTTCGGCATGATGGACCCGCCCCGCCCCGAGGTACGGGAGGCGGTGGCCCTGTGCCACCGGGCGGGAGTCCGGCCGGTGATGATCACCGGGGACCACAAGGCCACGGCCCTGGCGGTGGCCCGGGAGCTGGACATCTATCGCCCGGGCGACCTGGCGGTGACCGGGGCGGAGCTGGAATTCCTGCCTCAGGAGGCCCTGGAGGAGGACATCCACCGCTTTTCTGTATTCGCCCGGGTATCTCCTGAGCACAAAATGCGCATTGTGAAAGCCTGGCAGAAGCGGGGCTGTGTGGTGGCTATGACAGGGGACGGGGTGAACGACGCCCCGGCCCTGAAGGCGGCGGACATCGGCTGCGCTATGGGGCGCTCCGGCACCGATGTGGCCAAGGGGGCGGCCGACCTCATTCTCACCGATGACAACTTTTCCACCATCGTGTCCGCCATCGAGGAGGGCCGCGGGATCTGGTCCAACATCCGCAAGGCCATCCACTATCTCCTCTCCTGCAACATCGGGGAGATCCTCACCATCTTCACCGCCACCCTGCTGGATTTTGGGCAGATGCCCCTGGCTCCGGTGCAGCTTCTGTGGCTCAATCTGGTCACCGACTCCCTCCCGGCGCTGGCCCTGGGGGTGGAGCCGGTGGAGGAGGGCGCCATGGAGCAGCCGCCCCGCCCGGCGGACCGGGGGCTGTTCGACCGGAGCTTCTCCCTGCGCCTGGCCTGGCAGGGGCTGATGGTGGGCGGGCTGACCCTGGCGGCCTATTTCCTGGGCTTCACCCGGCTGGCCGCCCCGGGCCTGGAGGGGGCGGTAGCCAACACCATGGCCTTTGCCACCCTCACCCTGTGCCAGCTGTTCCACGCCTTCAATGTGCGCAGTGAGGACCGCTCTCTGCTGGAGCAGGGTCTGTTGTCCAACCCCGCCATGAACAAGGCGTTTTTGGCCGGGGCGTCCATGCAGCTGGCGGTGCTCCTGTTCCCGCCCCTCCAAAGCGTGTTTTCCGTGGTCCCCATGGATGGGGGCCAGTGGCTCACCGTTCTGCTGCTGGCCGCGGCCCCCATCCCCATCTGCGAGCTGGCCAAGGCGCTGGGCCGCCGCCGGGAGATGGCGGAGACCCGGGGGGTCCCGCCCGACCATGGGACAGGCCGGCCAGTGAGCGGCGCGGGCGCGGCGAAATAGGCTCTCGGCCTGCTGTCTGATCCAAAGAACATATCCCCCCGGCCGCTCAGCGGCCGGGGGGATATGTATTCATTACAGCTTATTCTTTTTCAGCAGACGGATGTCATCCCCGAAGAAGTGGAGGACATGATACTCCCCGATGAGGCGGGAGGCGATCTGGGGGGAGTAGCGCCGTGCGGCCTCCTCCATGGTGAGGTTGGAGGAGATCACCGTGTGGCGGTTGGCTACCAGCCGGGTGTTCAGCAGCTCATACAGGGCGGACTGGACGAACTGGGTGGTCAGCTCGCTGCCCAGGTCGTCCAGAATGAGCAGGTCACAGGTGAGGTACCGCCGGGTCTCGTCCAGGGCGGTCTGCACGCCCTCCGCATCCCGCTGGAACTTCCGGGTCTCAAACTGGGCGAAGATGTTGCCTGCGGTGTCGTACACCACAGAGCGCCCCTGCTCGGACACCGAGCGGGCGATGCAGGCGGACAGGAAGGTCTTGCCCAATCCGGGCGCGCCGGAGAGAAACAGGTTTTTGAAATAGAAGCGGCCAAATTTCTGGGCGTAGTTCAGACACACCTCATACACCAGGTCCATGTTGTCCCGGGGAGAGGTGCCCCGTCCGGGCCATACGGACTGGCTGTAATAGTCCAGCCGGAAGGTGTCGAAGGACTGCTCCCCCAGATCCAGCAGCTTGGACAGTTCCCGGATCTGCTCCTGGGTGCAGAGAGACCTCAGACAGTCGCACATCTGGGCCCCCCGCCAGCCGGTGTCTCCGCACTTGGGACAAGCGGGCTTGTCGTCCAGGGCGTCCTCCGGCAGGCCCAGCGCGCCCAGCAGCACGGCCCGCTCCTGCTGGAGCTCCAGATTCTTGTCCCGGATGGCGCGCACCGCGTCGCCGGCGTTCTCTCCCTTTCGGAGAGAGGCGGCCACCAGTTCGGCCATGGTGCCCTGGAGGCGCCGGTCCAGCTGGGCCAGCCGGGGCTCCCGGGCATAGGTCTGCCGCCGGAGCAGCTCCCGCTCATCCTCCCGGCGGCGCTTCTCCTCCTCCAGCCGGGCGGAGGCCCGGCGCAGTACATTGGGGTCGTAAGCCATGGGTTCAGCCCTCCCTCTGCTTCATCTGTTCCATCAGGCGGCGCATCCGCTCCATATCCTCCCGGGCCTGTTCCGCCTCCCGGGAGGCGGCGGCGGGAGAGGATGGTGCGGCGGCCTGCACCGGCCTGGGGTCCCGGTCCCCGGCCTGGATGGCCGCCAGGGTGTGCAGGCCCTTCTCGTGCCACCGGCGGAGAATGCCGTTCATATAGCTCCAGTCCATGGACTGCTTCTTCATCACCGTGCGCTCATAGGCCGCCCGGAGGGCCTCGTCGTCAAAGCCCATCTGATCCCATGCGGCAATGTAATTCTTCTCCCGCTCCACCAGAGGCCGGGGCGGGATGTCCAGCAGCCGCAGCACCTCCGCCCCGCGGCCCCGCAGCCGCACCAGGGTCTGGAGATAGCGCTCCGCCGCCTCCACCGTGTCGATCCCCTTCCGGGCCCAGACAAAGCCCTCCCGGCGGATCTGGGAGAGGAAGGGCTTGCGACCGGGGCCGTATTTGCGCTCCATCTCCTCCACACACCAGTTGACCAGAAGAAAGATGACCTCGGTGGGCAGGGCCAGGTGGTCGTACAGGGTGTACAGGATCTTCAAATCGTTGGCGGTGAGCTTTTTGCCCAGCCGCCGCTCCACTTCATCGGCCAGGGCCGGGAAGGTGGAGGCCGGGTCGCTGAGGGCGGCGGTGATATCCTCCGCCCCATACTCCGGGGGCGGGGCCTCCGCGGGGACGGCCGGGGCGGCCGGAGCGGCGGACAGAGCGGCCGGGGCCAGGCCGTGCTCCTTCAGCTGGTCCAGCGCCCGCTGCTTCCGGTCCTCCGGCCAGCGCAGGCCGTCCGGCGTGCCCCAGCGCAGCAGGTGCAGGTACAGCAGGGCAGCGTCGCCGCTGTCCAGCTTCAAAAGCCGGTCAGCCGCCTGGTCCGTCATGGCGACCACGCTGCCCGGCATCAACAGTTGGGCCATCCTCCGCCCTCCCTTCGCATCTTGATCTGCTCCATTTTACCGCAAAATCCGCCGGGAGTAAACAGGAAATCTGTGCGGTTTCCAGTCCGCCGCACCGAGGCGGCTGATTTTCAACGAGAGAAGGCTCCAGCTGTCCCGGGATGACACAAGGCCCGGCGGGTCACAGTCCGAGCGGCGTGGCGTACATCTATTTCCGAGCCTTGGAATAGCAGTAGACCGCACGCCACCACGAAAACAAGCAAAAAATAGGAATATAACAGATCTTCAGGACCATGCACCAAAATAGAAAAGGTTTCTTCCTTCTGTTCAATACAGGATCCAGACGGACATATCCGGCACGGGCTTCTATGGAATGGCCCGAGCCGTTGAAAATACACTGCCGCCCGCCGTTTCCGGTTTACAAGCCGCCCCCGTCTGTGATAAAATAGCAACCATCTCAAGGAAGGGGGCGGGGTCCGGTGGCCCACAACTTTTTTCCCATGATCGCCCGGATGCGGTATATCGCCCGGTGGGGCCTGATGCGCAACACCCAGCCGGAGAACATTCAGGAGCACTCCCACCAGGTGGCGGTGCTGGCCCACGCCCTGGCCGTGATCCAGAACCAATATTTCGGCGGAAGCGTGGACCCCGGCCGGGTGGCCGTGGCAGCCCTGTACCACGACGCCAGCGAGATCCTCACCGGCGACCTGCCCACCCCCATCAAATATGACAACCCGGACATCCAGAGCGCCTACCAGCAGGTGGAGGCGGTGGCGGTGGGAAAGCTGCTGTCCATGCTGCCGGAGGAGCTGCGCCCCGCCTATGAGGAGGCGCTGACCATCCCGGACCCGGAGGTGCGGGTCCTGGTCAAGGCGGCGGACAAGCTCTCCGCCTATCTCAAATGTGTGGAGGAGCTGAAGGCGGGGAATTCGGAGTTCAAAAAGGCCCGGGAACAGACCTATGCCGCCCTGTGCCGGAACCCCATCCCGGCGCTGAGCTACTTTATGGAGCACTTCTTGGATGGGTTTGAATTGACCCTGGACGAATTGAATTGAGCGCCTGATCCCTTGCGGACAGGCGGCGCATGATATGAAGAATAAGGAAGGTAGATACCTATGAAAGCGATCGTAACCGTCATTGGAAAGGATCAGGTGGGGATCACCGCCGCGGTGTGCTCCCTGCTGGCCCAGCACAGCATCAACATTCTGGACATCAGCCAGACCATTTTGCAGGAGTATTTCACCATGGTGATGCTGGTGGATACCGCCGCCTGCGACAAGTCCATTGTGGAGATCTCTCAGCTGCTGGAGCAGGCCGGTCAAGAGCGGGGGCTGTCCATCCGCATCCAGCGGGAGGATATTTTTAACGCAATGCACCGGATCTAAAAAGAAGCGCGGAGGATAGGCGCGCAGGGGGGACAGACTCCGAAGCGGATGGGCAGAGCCCAGGGGCCGCCGAAGGCGGGACTGGGTCTGCCCGGAGTCGGAGGAGTTGTCTCCCCGGCCGCGCGCCCAATCCGCAGCGTGACAAAAAGAAGCGCGGAGGCGAGCAGAGCAGCCGCAGTCATGTGACAACAATTAGGAGGGGCAATTCATGCTCAGTCAACACGAAATCATGCAGACCATCCAGATGATCGACCAGCAGCACCTGGATGTGCGGACCATCACGATGGGGATCTCCCTGCTGTCCTGCGCCCGCAGCGACCCGAAGGCGGCCTGCAATGCGATCTACGACAAAATCACCCGGTATGCCGAAAAGCTGGTGGCCACCGGAGAGGCCATCGAGGCGGAGTTCGGCATCCCCATCGTCAACAAGCGGATCTCCGTTACCCCCATCGCCCTGGTGGCCGCCGCCGCGGAGACTGACGATTACGCGCCCTTTGCCGCCGCCCTGGACCGGGCTGCCAAGGCCACCGGCGTCAACTTCATCGGCGGCTTCTCCGCCCTGGTGCAGAAGGGGATGACAGAGGCCGACCGGAAGCTCATCGCCTCCATCCCGGAGGCCCTGTCTACCACCGACCTGGTGTGCGCCAGTGTGAATGTGGGCTCCACCAAGGCGGGCATCGACATGGACGCGGTGGCCCTGATGGGCCGCACCATCAAGGACCTGGCCCAGCGCACCGCAGATCAGGGCGGCTTCGGCTGTGCCAAGCTGGTGGTGTTCTGCAACGCCGTGGAAGACAACCCCTTCATGGCCGGCGCCTTCCACGGGGTGGGCGAGCCGGAGAAGGTCATCAACGTGGGCGTCTCCGGCCCCGGCGTGGTCCACCACGCCCTTCAGGCGGTGAAGGGCCAGCCCTTTGATGTGGTGGCCGAGACCATCAAAAAGACCGCCTTCCGCATCACCCGCATGGGGCAGCTGGTGGCCCAGGAGGCCAGCCGCCGCCTGGACACCCCCTTCGGCATCGTGGATCTCTCCCTGGCCCCCACCCCGGCGGTGGGTGACAGCGTGGCCCGGATCCTGGAGGAGATGGGCCTGGAGGTGTGCGGCACCCACGGCACCACTGCGGCCCTGGCCCTGCTCAACGACGCGGTGAAAAAGGGCGGCGTTATGGCTTCCTCCCATGTAGGCGGCCTGTCCGGCGCCTTCATCCCGGTGAGCGAGGACGAAGGCATGATCGCCGCCGCCAGCTCCGGCGCCCTCACCCTGGATAAGCTGGAGGCCATGACCTGCGTGTGCTCGGTGGGTCTGGATATGATCGCCGTCCCCGGAAATACCTCCGCCGAAACCCTGTCCGCCATCATCGCCGACGAGGCGGCCATCGGCATGGTCAACTCCAAGACCACTGCGGTCCGCCTGATCCCCGCCCCCGGCAGGCAGGTGGGCGACCTGGTGGAGTTCGGCGGCCTGCTGGGCTCCGCCCCGGTGCAGCCGGTCCATCCCTTCTCCGCCCGGGACTTTGTGGCCCGGGGGGGACGCATTCCCGCCCCCATGCAGAGTCTGAAAAACTGAGCGGGGCGTCTGCGTTTCGTCACGATTTCAAACAGCGGAAGGGCATGTCCCTTCCGCTGCTTCGTTATGAGAGGTTTTCCACATCCTGAAACATTGTAGGGCAGGGAAAACGTCCCGCAACAGGGGACGGGCGGCCACAGAGGGCCGCCCCTACGGCGGTTTTAACAGCCCCGTTTGGTTTCAGAGAGATAGGCGCGGTTTCATGGCTGCGGTGGCTGGCATATCACGCATGACCGAAATTACCTTGTAGGGGCGGGTCTCCTGACCCGCCCACCGGTTCACCTCCGCATTGACCGAAAAATTCCGAAAACCGGCGGGAGGGGCAAGCCCCTCCCCTACGGATTTTCAGAAAAATCCCGGCGGAACGGGAGGGCAGACAGCCGCCGGAGAGATCCCTTGAACTGCCGTGGGGGACCCAGGCCGGCCGGAGATTAGCAAAGAGATGATTTCTCTGCAAATCTTGAAAAGTTTGCACTTCTCAGTGTTTGTTTATAATAAATTCATAAAGTGCCTATTGACAATCCAGGGGGCAGGTGGTACATTATCTTTAGCACTCAGAGATAGTGAGTGCTAAACCAACCAAACGAAGTACAGGAGGTGAGCGTATGGAGTTGACCAACCGGAAAAAGCGGATCCTGCGGGCCATCGTGGAGATCTACATCATCACAGCGGAGCCGGTGGGCTCCAAGGCCGTGGCCCAGCAGGCCGGCCTGGACATCTCCACCGCCACCATTCGCAATGAGATGGCCGACCTCACCGAGATGGGGTATCTGGAGCAGCCCCACACCTCCGCCGGGCGGGTGCCCTCCCCTATGGGCTACCGGCTGTACGTCAATGAGCTGATGGGCGAGCATCAGCTGACCATCCAGGAGACCCAGCGGATCAACGAGGCGCTGAACCTGAAGATGGAGGAGCTGGACCGGTGCCTGGATCAGGCGGGAAAGGTGCTCTCCCAGATCAGCGACTACCCGGTCTTTACCGCCGCCGCCCCCCGGATGCGGGTGACCGTAAAGCGGTACGATCTGCTGATGGTGGAGGAGAACGCTTTTATCGCGGTGGTGATGACGGACAACAGCGTGGTGAAAAACAAGCTGATCCGCATCCCGGACACCCTCTCCGACACCCAGCTCCAGCTGTTGTCCACCGTACTGAACAGTTCCTTTGTGGGTTTGACCCTGGAGGAGATGGAGGACACTCTGGACAAGATGGAGACCCGCTCCGCCCCGGGGGCCTTCCAGCTGATCTCCCTGGTGGTCCAGTTTGCCATCGAGGTGCTGGTGGAGCAGCGCAACCAGCCGGTCCACACGGCGGGGATCACCCACCTGCTGGAGCATCCGGAGTACCGGAGCCTGGACAAGGCCAAGCCGCTGATGAACTACCTGGCGGAGGAAAAAGAGGCCTCCCGCCTCCCGGTCACCCTGGGGGACGGACAGAACATGAACATCCTCATCGGACCGGAGAACGTGAACGAGGCGCTGAAGGACACCAGCGTGGTCATGGCCAGCTATGACATTGGAGATAATATGCGGGGCGTCATCGGGGTGGTGGGACCCACCCGGATGGATTACGCCAAAGTGACAGCCCGCCTGTCCTACTTCGCCGACAGCCTGACCCGGATGTTCGGCAAGGGGGAGCTCCCCGCCGGCGGCGACGGCGGAGACGGGCAGGATCAGGAATAGGAGGAACAGTAGCCCATGAGCAGGAAAGAGAAGCGGCCGGAGGAGACGACGGCCGAGGAGCAGAAGGCCCCCGAGACAGCAGAGCCCGTCCAGACCGAACAGCCGGCCCCGGAGGCCGGAGAAGCGGAGACGGATCCCCTGCTGACCGAGCTGGAGGCCCTGAAGGACCAGGCGGCCCAGCAGGAGGACAAATACCTCCGTCTGGCAGCCGAGTACGACAACTACCGCCGGCGCACCACCAAAGAAAAGGAGTCCATCTGGAACGACGCCAAGGCGGACGCCGCATTGGCCTTCCTCCCGGTGTATGACAACCTGGAGCGGGCCCTGAAGCAGGAGACCGCCGACGAGGCCTATAAGAAGGGCGTGGAAATGACCATGACCCAGCTGCGGTCCGTGCTGGAGAAGCTGGGGATCACAGAGATCCCCGCCCTGGGCCAGCCCTTTGACCCCACCCTCCACAACGCGGTGATGCACGTGGAGGACGAGAACCTGGGCGAAAATACCGTGGCTGAGGTGTTCCAGGCCGGCTTTAAGCTGGGGGACAAGGTCATCCGGTTCTCCATGGTAAAGGTGGCCAACTAAAGCGAAGTGTATCGCCGCAGCATGGCAGCCAGATCCAAAACTCATTTTATAAACAACAATCTTTCATATATTTAGGAGGAAAAACATTATGTCCAAGATCATCGGTATTGACTTAGGTACTACCAACAGCTGTGTGGCTGTCATGGAGGGCGGCGAGTCTGTCGTCATCCCCAACGCGGAGGGTAACCGTACGACCCCCTCTGTGGTCGCCTTCTCCAAGGACGGCGAGCGCATGGTGGGCCAGGTGGCCAAGCGCCAGGCCATCACCAACCCGGACCGGACTGTCATCTCCATCAAGCGTGAAATGGGCTCTGACTATAAGGTGGACATCGACGGCAAGAAGTACACCCCCCAGGAGATCAGCGCCATGATCCTTCAGAAGCTAAAGGCAGACGCCGAGGCCTATCTGGGCGAGAAGGTCACCGAGGCGGTCATCACCGTCCCCGCCTACTTCACCGACGCCCAGCGTCAGGCCACCAAGGACGCCGGCCGGATCGCCGGTCTGGACGTGAAGCGTATCATCAACGAGCCCACCGCCGCGGCCCTGGCCTATGGCGTGGACAAGGAGAACGCCCAGAAGGTCATGGTCTATGACCTGGGCGGCGGCACCTTCGATGTGTCCATCCTGGACATCGATGATGGCGTCATCGAGGTGCTGGCCACCGCCGGCAACAACCGTCTGGGCGGCGACGACTTTGACAAGTGTGTTATGGACTGGATGGCCGCCGAGTTCAAGAAGGCTGAGGGCATCGACCTCACCGGCGACAAGGTTGCCATGCAGCGCCTGAAGGAGGCTGCTGAGAAGGCCAAGATCGAGCTGTCCGGCGTCACCTCCACCAACATCAACCTGCCCTATATCACCGCCGACGCCACCGGACCCAAGCACTTGGATCTGACCCTGAGCCGCGCCAAGTTCAATGAGCTGACCCACCACCTGGTGGAGGCCACCGCCGGCCCCGTCAAGCAGGCTATGAGCGATGCCGGCCTGTCCGGCAGTCAGATCTCCAAGGTCCTGATGGTGGGCGGCTCCAGCCGGATCCCCGCCGTTCAGGATGAGGTGAAGAAGCTCACCGGCAAGGAGGGCTTCAAGGGCATCAACCCCGATGAGTGCGTGGCCTCCGGCGCGGCCCTCCAGGGCGGCGTGTTCACCGGCGACGTGAAGGATCTGCTGCTGCTGGACGTCACCCCCCTGTCCCTGGGCATCGAGACCATGGGCGGCGTGATGACCAAGCTCATCGAGCGTAACACCACCATCCCCGTGAAGAAGAGCCAGACCTTTACCACCGCCGCCGACAACCAGACCTCCGTGGAGGTCCATGTGCTCCAGGGCGAGCGTGAGATGGCTCAGTACAACAAGACCCTGGGCCGCTTCAACCTGGACGGGATCGCCCCCGCCCGCCGCGGCGTGCCTCAGATCGAGGTCACCTTCGATATCGACGCCAACGGCATCGTGAACGTGTCCGCCAAGGACCTGGGCACCGGCAAGGAGCAGCACATCACCATCACCTCCTCCACCAATATGTCCAAGGAGGACATCGACAAGGCCGTCCATGAGGCTGAGCAGTTCGCCGCCGAGGACAAGAAGCAGCGCGAGGCAGCCGATGTGCGCAACCAGGCCGACCAGATGGTGTTCCAGACGGAAAAGACTCTGGAGGATATGGGTGACAAGCTGGACGCCGGGGACAAGGCTAATGTGGAGTCCGCCCTGGGCAAGCTGAAGGAGACCTTGAAGGGGAGCGACACCGAGGCCATCAAGAATGCTACCGAGGAGCTGACCAAGGCCTTCTATGCTGTCAGCGAGAAGCTGTACCAGCAGAACGGCCAGCAGGCCGGCGGCCCCGATATGGGCGGCGCCAACTTCGGCGGCGGCCAGGCCGGTGGGAACGACGCGGGCCCCGACGTGGTGGACGCGGACTACACCGTGGTGGATGACGATAACAAGTAAGAATGATCTATGGTCCGCGCGGGCGGGGCATCGCCCCGCCTGCGCGGCGTCTTGCCTGTACAACGGCTAGGAATTAGACATGAGGAATTGAGGCATCCGGCCAAGCCGGACGAATTTCAATTCTTATGCCGGAGGTGGATCCCGCAATTCCTCATTCCTAACTCCTCATTCCTAATTCAGAAGTTGGTGATATTATGCCAGAACAGAAACGTGATTACTATGAAGTCCTGGGCGTGAGCAAGGGCGCTTCGGACGATGAAATAAAAAAGGCTTACCGAAAGCTGGCGAAAAAGTACCACCCGGACGTCAACCCCGGGGACCAGGCCGCAGAGGCCAAATTCAAGGAAGTGAACGAGGCGTACAGCATCCTCTCCGACAAGGAGAAGCGGGCCCGGTACGACCAGTTCGGACACGCGGGGGTGGATCCCAACTATGGAGCGGGCGGCCCCGGCGGCGGCTTTGGCTTCGACATGGGGGACATCGACCTGGGCGACATCTTCGGCTCCTTCTTCGGAGGGGGCTTCGGGGGCTTCGGCGGATCCTCCTCCGCCCGGCGCAACGGCCCCCAGAAGGGGGAGAGCCTGCGGGCCAACCTTACAATAACCTTTGAGGAGGCCGCCTTCGGCTGCGAGAAGGAGATCAGCCTGAACCGCAGCGAGGAGTGCGGGGCCTGCCACGGCTCCGGCTGTGAGCCTGGGACCACCGCGGAGACCTGCCCCGACTGCCGGGGCACCGGCGTGGTGCGGGTGCAGCAGCGCACCGGCGGCTTCGCCTTCTCCAGTACGGCGGCCTGTGCCCGCTGCCGGGGCACCGGAAAGATCATCCACAGCCCCTGTAAGGCCTGCAGCGGCAGCGGCAGCGTGAAAAAGAGCAAGCGGGTCACCGTCAGCATCCCCGCCGGTATCGACGACGGGCAGGCCGTCTCCCTGCGGGGCCAGGGCAACGCAGGCAAAAACGGCGGCCCCGCCGGCGACCTGATCGTGGGGGTGCGGGTGAAGCCCAGCAATCAGTTCCGCCGGGACGGGACCACCGTCCTGTATGAGCAGCCGGTGACCTTCTATCAGGCGGTCATGGGCGCGGAGCTGGAGATCCCCACCATTGACGGCAAGGTGAAGTACAACCTGCCCGCCGGGACCCAGCCGGGAACCACCTTCCGCCTGCGGGGCAAGGGCATCCCGGAGCTGCGGGGCCGGGGCCGGGGCGACCAGTATGTCACCGTCCGGGTCCAGGTTCCCTCCTCCCTCACCGGGGAGCAGAAGGAGGCCCTGCGGGCCTATGCCGAGGCCATGGGCGAGGACGTCCCGGAGGAGAGCGGCCTGAAGGGCTTCTTTGACAAGCACAAAAAGCGGAAATAAACCGCAGGATTCAGAACATAAGCAGCCCGCCAGGCCCCGAAAGGGGCCCGGCGGGCTGCTTATGTTTCTGCCGCATGGGCGTTACACTTCCATGATGACAGGCAGGATCATGGGGGAGCGCTTGGTCTTTTTATAGAGATAGTTGGACAGGTCGGCCTTGATGGACTGCTTGATGGCGGACCAGTCAGTGGCATACCGGGTGTCTACGTCCAGAATGGCGTCCAGAGCCACCTGCCGCAGCTCATCCATCAGGCCCTCGGACTCCTTCACATACACGAAGCCCCGGGTGATGATGTCCGGGCCAGAGACCAGGGCCCCGTCCTCGCCGGACATGGAGACCACCACGACCACCATACCGTCCTGGGCCAGGTGGCGGCGGTCCCGCAGGACCACGCTGCCCACATCGCCCACGCCGGAGCCGTCCACGAACACCTTGCCCGCGGTGACGGTGCCGCCCAGCTTGCAGGTCTTGGGCGTCAGCTCGATCACCCGGCCGATGTCGCTGATGAGGATGTCCCGGGGGTCCATGCCCATCTGGCGGGCCAGCTTGGCGTGGAGCTTCAGGTGGCGCTGCTCTCCGTGGACCGGGATGAAGAATTTGGGCTTCACCAGGCCGTGGATGATCTTCAGCTCCTCCTGGCAGGCGTGGCCGGACACATGGAGGGGGAGCTCCCGCTCATTGACCACGTCGGCCCCCTTGCGGTAGAGCTCATTGATGACGTTGCCCATGGCGTTCTCGTTGCCCGGGATGGTGGAGGCGGAAACGATCACTTTATCACCGGGCTGGATGTCTACCTGGCGGTGGGTGGAGAAGGCCATCCTGGACAGGGCGGACATAGTCTCGCCCTGACTGCCGGTGGTGATGATGCACACCTTGTTTTTGGGCAGAGACTTGATGTGATTTAGATCCATCAACACCCCGTCCGGGATATTCATATAGCCCAGGGCGGTGGAGACTTTCATGGCGTTCTCCATAGAGCGGCCTGTGACTGCAACCCGCCGGCCATACCGAGCCGCCACGTTGATGATTTGCTGGAGACGGTCCACATTGGAGGCGAAAGTCGTAACGATGATACGTTCCTCACAACCCTTGAACAGTACATCGAAAGAGTTGCCCACACTGCTCTCGCTGCGGGTATATCCCGGGCGTTCCACATTGGTGGAGTCAGCCAGCAGGGCCAGCACACCATCACGCCCCAGAGCACCGAAGCGGGCCAAATCGATCATTCCGCCTTGGATAGGGGTGGTGTCGATCTTGAAGTCACCAGTATGGACCACAGTGCCCACTGGGGACTTGATGGCGAAGGCCACAGCATCCGCAATGGAGTGGTTCACATGGATAAACTCCACAGAGAACTTGCCTGCCTGGATCACATCTCCTGCCTCACAGGTAATCATCTTGGTCTTAGATACCAGACGGTGCTCCTCCAGCTTCAGCTGGATCAGCCCGGCACTCATCCGGGTGGCATAGATGGGCGCATTGACAGAACGCAGCACATAGGGGATGGCCCCAATGTGGTCTTCGTGCCCGTGGGTGATAAAGATGCCCCGGATCTTGCTCTGGTTCTTGATGAGATAGCTTACGTCAGGGATGACCACATCGATGCCATACATATCATCATCCGGGAACCCCATGCCGCAGTCCACAACAATGATGTCGTTGCCGTACTCGTAGACTGTCAGGTTCTTGCCGATCTCATTCAGACCGCCCAGAGAGATGATTTTCAATTTTTCAGCCATAAAATTTTCGTTACTTCCTTTCTGATCGTTACATCATAGCACTGTTTTGTTATCAACAGGCGCAAAATATCCCGCCCTGTTCTGTGCGGTCTGTAAAACGACCAGACGAAGAAACCTGCCCCCGTAGCCCTGCCTCGCCTAGGGAGATCCGCTTTTCTTCGTCTTTGGTGAGATGTTTGAAACGCCCGGCGCAGTCCCGGACCAGCCTGTTCCGCATCGTTCGGGAATACGCTATTTAAACGCGGGGGGCGAGCGCAGCCGCTCGAGCGCTCCATCCGCGTATAAATCCACTCCGGGGCCGCACAGAAAATGCGGCCCATCTGGGAATCAATTAAATTTAGTATACCACAACTTTCCTCCGCTGTATACCTCTGAAACAAAAACTGACAGAAAGTTTGCCAAGTTGACGTTTTTCTGGGAAAGGCCTGTTTCTTACGGGAAGTATCTTGTCTCTCCCGGCAAAATATGGTATACTTTTCCCAGTAAATTCAGAAGTGGAGGGGGAGCGCCGATGAGCGGGGGAAAACCGGGACAGGATCTCTGGGATCTGCGGGGCGGATGTTCTGCGTTTGCGGCCGATTTCTGCCTTTTTATTCCTTTTTTCAGAAATCTACTCCGGTCTACGCGGTCCGTACCCACTCCGCTGGTCCCCGGGAGGTCTATGTATGAATATCCAGATTTTTGGGAGCTCCAAGAGCTTTGACACGAAAAAGGCGGAACGATGGTTCAAGGAGCGGCGGATCCGCGTTCAGTCTGTGGATGTCAGAAAATATGGCATGAGCCTGGGAGAGCTGACCAGTGTGCGCCAGGCTGTCGGTCTGGAGGCTATGGTGGACCCCAAGCATCCGGACACCGTGCTGCTCCAGTATCTGGCCTCTGACCAGGCCAAGCTGGACAAGCTGTTCCAGGATCCTGCCCTGCTCCGCACTCCAATCGTCCGAAACGGGAAGCAGGCCACTGTGGGCTACTGCCCCGAAATTTGGGCGTCCTGGTCCTGATCCCATTCTGCGGAGGTGGTCCCCATGGCCCGGAGTGCCAATCAGAAGCTGAAGCTGCTATACCTGTGTCAGATCCTCACCCAGCAGACCGATGAGGAACATCCCATGACGGTGCAGGAGCTGATCTCCCAGCTGGCCCGCTATGACATTCAGGCGGAGCGCAAAAGCGTTTATGATGACCTGGACGCCCTGTCCCGCTTTGGCGTGGACGTCCAATGCCGGAAGGGGAAGCACCCCGGGTGGTTTGTAGGCGCTCGGGATTTTGAACTGCCGGAGCTGAAGCTGCTGGTGGACGCGGTCCAGTCCTCGCGGTTCATCACCCGGCGGAAGAGCGACGCGCTGATTCGCAAGCTGGAGCACCTGGCCAGCGTTTACCAGGCCCGCCAGTTACAGCGGCAGGTGTTTGTCAGCGGCCGGGTCAAGGTGATGAATGAGAGCATTTACTTCAATGTGGACCGGCTCCATACCGCCATCGCCGCCCGGCGCGCCATCACCTTTCAGTATTTTGACTATGACCTCCAGCGAAAAAAGGTCCTGCGCCGCGGGGGACAGCAGTACGCCGTCTCCCCATACGGCCTGATCTGGAACAGTGACAACTACTATCTGGTGGCGTACGACAGCGCGAACCGGGAGATGCGCCACTACCGTGTGGATAAGATGACGGGGATCACTGTTACGGACAAACCCCTTGAGGGCACAGAGCAATACTCCGCCTTTGATATTGCCGTCTATGGACAAAAGCATTTTGGAATGTACAGCGGGGAGGAGATGACTGTCACGCTGCGGGGAACGCGCGCCATGGTAGGCGTGGTCCTGGACCGCTTTGGCCAGGATGTGATCCTGGTCCCGGATGGACCGGAGCATTTCACCGTCAGCATCCCCCTGGTGCTGAGCCCACAGTTTTTCGGCTGGCTGTTTGCGCTGGAGCCAGAGCTCACGCTCGTGGCGCCGCCGCAGGCCGTTGACCAATACCGGGAAAGGCTCCGCCTGGTCCAGGCCCAATATCGCCAAGATCAATAGGCGGTTCAGAAATCGAGAGGAGGTAGTTCTATGAAGCGTATCCTGATCGTAGACGGCGATATGGCCGTCCGTGCTCAGATCGGGCGGTATGCCCGGCTGGAGGGATATGATGTAGCCGAGGCCAGCGATGGCTATACCGCCGTGGCGCTCTTCCGGCAGAGCACATTTGATTTCGTGATCCTCGCCGTGATGCTGCCGGAGCTGGATGGGTTTTCCGTCTGCCAGACGATCCGCAGTTTTTCCCAGGTCCCGATTTTGATCCTGTCCGAGCGGGGAGACGAGGCTGACCGGATCCGCGGCCTGGAGTTGGGGGCGGATGACTATGTAGTCAAACCCTTCTCCCCCAGGGAACTAATGCTGCGCATCTCCGCCATCATGAAGCGCGGCCCCCTTCTGGACTCCATGCGCCAGCGGAGCATCGAGCAGGACGGCATTTATATCGACCTGATCGCCCGCCGGGTCATGGTGGATGGAAACCAGGTCAGCCTGACACCGAAGGAATTTGATGTGCTGGCCCTGTTGGCCGCCAATCCAGATGTGGTGGTTTCCCGGAAAAAGATCCTGGATACCGTCTGGGGCGGCGACCTTCCCGAAGATACCCGCACGCTGGACACCCACATCAAGCAGGTCCGCCGGGCCATCACGCCGTATAGTGACCGGATCGTCACCCTGCGCGGAGTGGGCTACCGCTTTGAGAAAAATAATGGGTAGGATCAGAGCAGACCATCAGAAACCTTGTGCCGCAAGGCTTCTGATGGCCTGCTTTTGTTCCGGCCCGCCCCAGGGGAACACGGGGGACTGTGCGCTCCGGGCGGGGCGGCGTCTGGCCGCGCCTCCGCCCCGTGATACTCATTGCGAAGCCGGTTTGAGTGTGGTACAATAGGTCCACGAAACACCCCACAGCGTACCGCATGGACAGTAAGGAGAATCGTCATGAGTGAAACGATTTTGAATATGCTCCCCCTCACGGAGGAGGAAAAAGCCGTCTTTGAAGCCGCCGCACCAGACGCCGTCCACCTCTACGCAGGCCGCCGTACCGCCACGCCGGAGCAGTTTGCCCAGGCCACAGTTATCCTGGGCTGGCCAAGGCCCAATATGGTGGCCCAGGCGGCACATTTGAAGTGGTTCCACTGTATGTGGGCCGGGACTGAGGAGTACGTGGATGTGATGCCTGCGGGCGCAGCGCTCACCTCCTCCGCGGGGACCAACAGCCAGTCGGTGTCAGAGCATCTGCTGGCCAGCCTGCTGGCCCTGTACCGCAAGCTCCCCCTGTGCCGGGACCGCCAGAGGGAGCACAAATGGGATCAGGACATCGGCTCGGTGCGCACTCTGGTGGGCGCCACTGTCCTGGTGGCCGGGGCTGGCCATGTGGGCTCCGCCTTCGCCCAGCTGTGCAAGGCCCTGGGGGCAAAACGCACCATCGGCCTGAAGCGTTCGGTGAATGTCCCCGTCCCCGGCTTTGATGAGCTGTTCCCCCTGTCTGAGCTGGACCGCCTGCTGCCCCAGGCCGATGTGGTGGCCCTCACCCTGCCCCACACCCCGGAGACCGACGGCCTGATGGACCGGGCGCGGCTGGCCCGCATGAAGGAGGACGCCGTTCTCCTCAGCGCGGGCCGGGGCACTGTTCTGGACCAGGACGCCCTGGTGGAGCTGATGAATGGCGGACATCTGTGGGGCGCCGCTCTGGACGTCACCACGCCGGAGCCCCTGCCGGAGGACAGCCCCCTGTGGGATGTGCCCAACCTGCTGCTGACCTCCCATGTGGCGGGCGGCCTGCGCCTGCCGGTCACCCGGGAAAACTGCGTCCGCTTGGCCCTGGAAAACCTGAAGCGCTATCTGGCCGGAGAGCCCCTGGAAAATGTGGTCCGGCGGGGCTGAGGCAGACCGCATCCTCGAAAATGCCAAAAGCGGAAGCCCCGCCGGGCTTCCGCTTTTGACTGTTTTGTGAGAAGGAAGGAATGGAAAATCGAGCTGCAAAGGTTTTTTGACAAACCCACCGACAAGAGCGGCTATCGGGGGCTCGTTAATTTTTTAACCTTTTGCAAGTAGAACTTTACCACCTTTCCAGTGAAAATACTATCCCCAATTTGATTATAGATCGCATAACTAAATGATTATATTTTGAACGCTCCGGCAGGCGGAGGTTCGCAAGGAGGAACCCCATGATGAAGGAATTAGAACAACTCCCCATTCCGCTGCTGCTGTGGTATCGGGAAAATGCCCGGGTGCTGCCCTGGCGGAGCGATCCCACGCCATACCGGGTCTGGATCTCAGAGATCATGCTCCAGCAGACCCGGGTAGCGGCGGTGCTGGACTATTACCGGCGGTTTTTGGAGGCGGTGCCCACCGTGGCCGACCTGGCCGCTCTGCCGGAGGACGCCCTGATGAAGCTGTGGCAGGGACTGGGCTATTACAGCCGGGCCCGAAACCTCCAAAAGGCCGCCCGCCAGATCGTGGAGAACTTCGGCGGAGTATTCCCAAATACTTATGATGAGATCCGCTCTCTGGCCGGGGTGGGGGACTATACCGCGGGGGCAGTGGCCTCCATCGCCTTCGGACTGCCGGTCCCGGCGGTGGATGGAAACGTCCTGCGGGTGGTGACCCGGATTACCGGGGACACGGGGGACATTACGACTCCGGCGGTCAAGCGGCGGATCACGGAGGCGCTGCGTCAGATCATCCCGACGGAAGCGCCCGGCCAGTTCAATCAGGCCATGATGGAGCTGGGGGCCACCGTATGCCTGCCCAACGGCGCGCCCCTGTGTGACCGCTGCCCCGGGGCGGAGTTCTGCCGGGCCCGGCTGGAGGACCGCATCGAACAGCTGCCGGTCAAGGCTCCCAAAAAGGCCCGGCGGGTGGAACAGCGGCGGGTCTATCTGATCTTTTCAGATCGGGGGGTGGCCCTGCACCGCAGGCCGGACAAGGGGCTGCTGGCCGGACTGTGGGAGTACCCCAATGAGCCTGTGGAAGAATGTGCGATCCCCGCTCTCCTCGGGCTTGCGCCGGAGGAACTGGAACCCGCCGGACAGGGCAGGCACATTTTTACCCATATCGAGTGGCGGATGCAGGCGCGGACCGCCCGTATCCCGGCGGAAGCCCTTCCGGAGGGGTGGGTGTGGGCCGACCGGCAGGCCCTGGCCCAGGACTATGCGGTCCCCAACGCGTTCCAGGCTTTTCGGGACGCGGTGGACAGCAGATTGGGATACTTTTGATGGGAGGGATCTGAGATGAGACGCATCGTGCTCTATATCGCCATGAGCCTGGACGGCTATTTGGCGGACCCCGCAGGGGGCGTGGACTGGCTGACCGGCCAGGATCCATCCTGGGAGGGGGACGGAGGCTACTCGGACTTCGTCCGGACCGTGGATACGGTGATCCTGGGGCGAAGGACCTACGACCAGATCACCACCCAGCTCTCTCCCAGTGCCTGGCCCTATGAGGGGCTGTCCGCCTGGGTGCTCACCCACCGGGACGCGCCGGAGCCGGAGGGAGACATCCATTTTACTGACCTGTCACTGGACCGGCTGGCAGCCCGGCTCCGGGCCCTCCCCGGCCGGGATATATGGCTGTGCGGCGGGGCGGACCTGGTGCGTCAGGCCCTGGAGCTGGACCTGATCAACGAACTGCGGCTGACCATCATCCCCACCCTGCTGGGGGCGGGGATCCCCCTGTTCCGCGGACTGAGGGGGCCGAAGCTTTTGGAGCTTGTCTCCCACCGTGCTGAGAACGGCATGGTGGAGTGTATCTACCGCCGGAGGGGGGCCGCCCAATGATCTGCAACCTCTGTCCCCGCCGGTGCGGGGTCCTGCGCACCGAGACGGAAGGGGAGGGCTGGTGCCGGATGCCGGCCCTGCCAGTGGCCGCCCGGGCGGCCCTCCACCACTGGGAGGAACCCCCCATCTCCGGTAAGCGGGGCTCCGGGACCGTGTTCTTCTCTGGCTGCTCTCTTGGCTGTGTGTTCTGCCAGAACGAGGCAATCAGCCACCGGGACTTCGGAAAAGCGCTCACCGTCCCCCGCCTGCGGGAGATCTGCCTGGAGCTGATCCGCCAGGGGGCCCACAACATCAATTTTGTCAACCCCACCCACTACGCCCACATCGTGCGCCAGGTGCTGGAGGAGCCCCTCCCGGTTCCGGTGGTGTGGAACACCGGGGGCTATGACCGGGTGAAGACCCTCAGGGCCCTGGAGGGCCGGGTGGACGTCTATCTCCCGGATCTGAAGTACCTGGACCCGGAGACCGCCGGGCGCTACTCCGCCGCGCCGGACTATCCCGGGGCCGCCCAGGCCGCCATTGAGGAGATGTTCCGCCAGACCGGACCCTGTCAGTTTGATGAGGCGGGGCTGCTCACCCGGGGCGTGGTGATCCGCCATCTGATCCTTCCGGGACAGACGGCCCAGGCCAAGGCGGTGATGGACTGGGTGGCCCGGACCTTCCCCAAGGGGGCGGTCCTCTTCTCGCTGATGAGCCAGTACACACCCTGGGGGGACCTGAGCGCGTTTCCCGAGCTGGACCGCCGCCTCCGCCGGGGGGAGATGGAGAGCTGCGCGGACTATATGCGGAATCTGGATCTGCCCGGTTTTTGTCAGGAGCGCACCAGCGCCCGGGAGGAGTACACCCCTCCCTTTGACCTCACCGGGCTGTGATGGGGATGTTTTTATAAATTGTTCATAAAGGAGCGGGATTGTTTCCAAAACGTTCACAGGTTGGTCACGATTCTGACGCAATTATCCGTTAGGATATAAGCGTACTCAGTGATTACAATCTTTCTCCATTTCTTTTCTCTCTCCTTTTACAACACACACAGGCAAGAGGCCCCGGCGGATCGCCGGGGCCTCTTGCCGTCCCTCCCTTTACGCCCCCAAAAACTTGTGGTAAAATATTGCCGCTGTACGGGATCCCGCCCGGACGGAAAGGAGGCGCGCCTATGGCCATCACACTGGATACCCCCCTGGACCAGTTCCCCGGAGTGGGAGAGGCCCGGGCGAAAAAGCTGGAGAAGCTGGGACTGACCCGGTGCGCCCAGCTGCTCACCTACTTCCCCCGGGACTACGAGGACCGCCGGGAGATCTACTCCATCCGCTCCGCCCCTCTGGGCCGGAAGGTGTGCGTCCGGGCCATGGCCGCGGAGCATCCCCGTCTGGCCCGGATCCGCCGGGGGCTGGAGCTGGTCCAGCTGCGGGTGGTGGATCAGGCAGGGGCCCTCCACCTCACCTTTTTCAACCAGAGCTATGTGGAGCGCGCCCTCCGCGCCGGGGAGGAGTATATCTTTTTCGGAATGGTGGAGGAGCATGGGAGCCGCCGGGCCATGGTCAACCCCATCTTTGAGCCCGCGGACCGCCGGAACACCACCGGCCGCATCATCCCCGTCTATCCCCTGACCGCCGGGATCTCCAACCACCTGATGCTCTCCCTTACCCAGCGGGCGGTGGAGGCCTGCGCCGGGTCGGCCCAGGAGACTCTGCCCCCGTCGATCCGTCTGGAGCACGGGCTGGCCCAGGCAGAGTTCGCCTATCGGAACATCCATTTCCCCGACACTTTTCAGGCGCTGGAACTGGCCCGGCAGCGGCTGACCTTTGAGGAGCTGTTTTACCTCTCCGCCGGTCTGACCATGCTGAAGACCCGCCGTGGAGGCGGCTCAGGACAGGCC
>CEAE01017043.1_pt1 | contig 22562 bp, 23 predicted proteins | sample 554951 | NCBI WGS metagenome assembly CEAE01 (sample SAMEA3182076, study PRJEB8094) | gut metagenome | biome: human; feature: gut; material: Stool; isolation source: human stools | place: Canada | collected 2012-03-28
AGTCACAGGACTGCCGCCCTTTTTCTGCGTCCGGCGGCAAAAAATGCCAAAAACCACTTGACAAACTGTTACCGGGGGGGGGTATTATATAGGAAAAGCAGGCTCCACAAAAAAAGTGATCGGAGCATGCAGAAAAGATTGTGAGGTTGATTCTTATGTCTAACATTTCTCGTCGTAAGTTCCTCAAGGGCGCAGGTGTGGCTGCTCTGGCTGTTGCAGCTGCCGGTGTGCTGACTGGCTGCTCCGGCAATGATGTCCCTTCGATCCCTGGCGTGACTGCTAAGGACATCACCGTCAATTTCGTTGACTATGATGGCAAGTTGATCGGCAGTGATCTCAAGAAGAACGTGCCGGTGGATCAGTACAACATGAATTCTAGCGAGGTTACCGCACCCAAGGGCTATGTGATCGCTATTGTTGGCGATTCCAAGATCGACTGGGACAACCAGACTGTCACCTTCACCGTGAAGGAAGCCTCGAAGGCGACTATCAACTACTACTGCGAGGCAGAGAACAAGGCAGTTGGTGAAGAGGTTCTGTATGTGGACGAAGGGGCTACTTCTGTCAACACCAGCACTTTCAAAAAGGTGCCGGCAGGCTATGAGGTGGTGTTGACCGGCGACCTGCCCATCAACGATGGCTATGTGTACGCTGCCGTACGTAAAGCACAGTAAGCTGAACCGGCTTTTTATTATTTAAATTTTTAAATTCAAAATCTAAGAATACAACACCAATAGGGTGGCGGCCAATAAGGCTTCCGCCCTGTTGGTGTTATTTTTTGTTGAAATTTTACTTGACAAACGGTTACCGGGGGGGGGTATTATATAGGAAAAGCAGGCTCCACAAAAAAGTGATCAGAGCGTGCAGAAAAGATTGTGAGGTTGATTCTTATGTCTAACATTTCTCGTCGTAAGTTCCTCAAGGGCGCAGGCGTGGCTGCTCTGGCTGTTGCTGCTGCCGGTGTGCTGACTGGCTGCTCCAATGGGAATACTCCTGATACGCCTGTTATTCCCAATGTGACCAAGAAAGTTACGGTCATCTTTATGTGCAACGGCGCAACCGCTGGCAAGGATGGCTCTGTTGTTGTTAATGAGGACGCCAAGACTGTTCTGGTCTCCCAGATTAAGGCTGAGCAGATTCCGCAGGGCTATACTGTGGAGAGCGTCGGCGAATTGAAGATTCAGGAAATCGGCGGCAAGGAGTGCGTGCTTGTCACCCTGAAGAAGATTGCTACCACTAAGCCTGTTACGGTTGCATTCTACGATACCGTCAACAAGGCTATGCTGAGCACCACCATGACGATTAACGTTGCATCGGATGCTGAGTTTGTTTACAAGACCGATCTGAAGGAATCTCTGCCCGGCTACGAGATTATCGACAACGGCAAGAACCAGATTAGCGAGAATAACCGCGTTGTGATGTCTGTTAAGCCTGTTGCAGCGGAAAAAATGAGAAACGTTACTGTTACTTACTATATGAAGGGTTCTAATGAGGTCATTACCAAGGCTACCGTTGACGTTCCCATGAGCAAGGAGGTTCTGACCAAGGCTGAGCTGCCGGGTGCAACCGTTGAGAGCAACGGCTATCTGTTTGATGTTGTTGCTATCAATAATGGCCCATTCGGCATCAATGATCTGGGCGGTGGCAAGGGCGAAGTTGCTGTTACTGCAACGATCAAGATGCACAAATAATTTGAGCTGGCTTTTACAGCTCAAAAACTAAGTTCACAAAAAAGGCGGCAGTCATATTGAACTGCCGCCTTTTTACACTTATAGTCAGTTTCGCCGCTTTTTCGGAATGGGCACGCTGAGCACCAGCGTGATGCCGATGGCCAGCGCAACGGCTACCTTAAAGGTGCTGATGCCGTTGGAAAGGGCCAGCGCATTGTTGCCCTGTATAAAATAGTAGGCGGTGTAGTAGATGCCCGCGCCGGGCACCAGCGGGAAGATGCCGGACAGCAGGAACACCGTCACCGGCATTTTAAGGGTGATGGCGAACACCCGGGTGAGCAGGGTAAGGGGAATCACCGCCAGCAGGGAGGCTGCGGCACTGTCTGCCCCCAGCATCACGGCCAGCTCGTAGACGAACCAGCCCACGGCACCCACCAGCCCGCAGAAGAACAGGCTTTTGCGGGGGCACGCAAACAGGACGGCAAAGCACAGGGTGCCGACCCCTGCAATGAAGAACTGCGCCGCCAGCTCTCCGATCTGTGTACTGGTGAGCATCATGCAACCACTACCCCCGTAAAGAATGTATAAAGGCTCAGCACAAGGCCGGTGCCAATGGCAATGCTGGCCGCAATGAGCAGTGCATCGATCATGCGGATGGTACCGGAAAGGTAGTCGCCTTGCACGAAATCCCGGATGCCCATGGTGAACGCGATGCCCGGCGTCAGGATCATCAGCGAACCGATGATGGCATGGCTGGCGGATGTGCCCAGCAGGCTGCAGCCCAGAATGCACGCCAGCGTGATGAGCGCCGCACAGCTGATCTTGCAAAAGCCGCCGGGCAGGTCGTGCCGGCCGCACAGCAGCAGATACCCGCTGGCAAGAAAGCCTGCCAGTGCCGCCGCCAATGCGCTGCGCAGCGTGCCGCCGAAGATCAGTGCAAAGCAGAACGCGCCGCACATGCCGGAGACCAGCTGCACCCAGTCCTTGGGGAAGGGGATGCGCCGTGCCAGCACAAGGCGGCTCTCGGCCTCGTCCAGAGTCATATTGCCCTCGGCGATCTCGCGGGAGAGGGCGTTCACTGCCGCCACCCGGCTCAGATGGGTGGTGCGGCTGGGCACATTGCGCACCTCGCTGATCTCGGCGGTGCCCGCACTGGCAAAGATGCCGTTGGTCAGCACATAAACGTGGAACTCCCGCAGATGGAACGACCGGGCCATGATCTCCATGGTCTGCTCCACCCGGAACACCTCGGCGCCGTTTTCCAGCAGTGTCTGCCCCGCCGCCATGATGAAATCCATGATGCGGCGGCGCAGCTCCTCGTCCGGAAAGACCTCTCTGCCGGTCATTGCTGCACCTCCCTTGTGATGAATGTCGTCTTATTCTACCATGTCCGCCAGCCGCATACAAGAGGATATAATAAAAAGCTCTGGAAATACCAGAGCTTTCTTGCGGAAACGATCAAGGTAAGAAAGTAAAAACCGCCACCCCGGCAGGTGACGGTTTTCTTTGAACAAAAGCTGAACCAAAAGGGCTGACCGCTTGTCGCAGTGCCTTCTGTAATCATAGTATAGCTTTTTTTTGAGCGTATTGTCAAGTAAAAGCATCAGACAGTCCGCGGAAACCGACTTCCCGAACAAAGGCATTTGTCTGGGATCAGGCTGCAAAAGCGGATGTCCATGGCAAACCCTCAGTCTTCCTTGACAATGCGTGGAAAACAGGCTATACTGTACATAGAAAAGGTGCTGTCCGCAATGGTCAGCTCCCTCTGGCTAGTCAATAAGAATGACCGCTCAGGATTGGGACTCTGGGGCGGTCATTTCTTATTGTTATGGATCTCTTTGAAGATCGTCCATGTGATCTGAAACGTCATGTAGACCGCACCGCCAATGGCGGTGAGCAGTGTCAGTACGTCATTCCATCCCATGAGGCATCCCCCCTTTCGCGTTTGCGGACGGGGGAATCAAAAACAACAAGCTTTTTACGTCCCCCGACGCTTGCCGGAGGAAGCCAGACCACCTGCACTTGCAGATAGCACCTTAACACCGCCGAAGCGGCAAGACAAGTATATCATAGAGCGGCAGACTTCGCAATCAGGAGATAAAAATCGCAATTTCCTACCGAAAAACTTCGTTTTGCCTGTTGACAAATCCGGCAGATGGGGTTATTATAAATGCAATATCACAAAAATGGCTGTGAAGAGAAGAGTAGGCCTTCGCATTGATCCTTACCAGAAAGCCCGGGCGATGGAAAAGGGCGGGAAACAGGAAGCTGAAAATGGTCTCGGAGCCGTGCGGGCGAGGCGCATGAGTGCTAAGTCTGCAACGGGAGCGCCCGTTACAGCGTCCGGCTGTAAGCAGCATTGCTGCCGCAGCATCGAGGCTGTGCCCGTGAGGGTACGGTAAACCAAGGTGGTACCACGGAAGTATGTTATGCTCCCGTCCTTGCTGAGCGTTATGGCGCAAAGTCAAGGACGGGAGCTTTTTTCATGCTTGCGTTCACAGGCCGCGTGCGGAACTGTGCCGTGCGGGCCGTAGTACATTTTATTAAGCAATAGAGAGGGAACAAAACTATGATTACTCGTCGTGATTTTCTGAAGGTTTCTGGCGTCGCAGCTGCTGCAGCTGCCCTGACCGCATGCGGCGGCTCTTCTTCCACCGCATCTTCCGCTGCTTCCGGCACTGCTTCTTCTGCAGCTGCTTCCACTGCAGCAAAGCTGGATAAGGTGAAGGTGGCTGTGCCCAACGATACCACCAACGAGGCACGTGCTCTGACCCTGCTGGAGAAGAACGGCTTCTTCAAGCTGAAGGCAGACGCCGGCCTGACCGCTACCAAGAACGACATCGAGGAGAACCCCCTGAATGTCACCGTTGATGAGGTGGAGGCCGCTCAGGTGCCCAACGTCCTGCAGGATGAGGACTACGCCGTTATCAACTCCAACTACGCAATTCCTGCTGGTCTGGACCCCATGACCGACGCTCTGGCAATGGAGGACGGCTCCTCTGCCTACGTCAACGTGCTGGTCTGCAAGGAGGGCAACGAGAACGAGCCCAAGATCAAGGCTCTGGTGGCTGCTCTGCAGAGCCAGCAGGTCAAGGACTTCATGGATGAAAACTACAAGGGCGCTGTGGTCTCTGTTGTGGAGAACCCCACCGACGGCTACGACTCTTCCATCGACTACGATGCACTGAACGGTGAGACCGTCAGCTGCGCTGCTACCCCGGCTCCCCACTGCGAGGTGCTGGAGGTCTGCAAGGACATTCTGGCTGCCAAGGGCATCACTCTGGACATTCAGGAGTACGATGACTATGTGATCCCCAACACCATCGTTGAGGACGGCCAGTGCGACACCAACTACTTCCAGCATCAGCCGTATCTGGACAACTTCAACGAGGAAAAGGGCACCCATCTGGTGACCGTTGCCGGCATCCACGTGGAGCCCATGGGCATCTACGGCGGCAAGCAGGACAGCCTGGCACCGATCCAGGGCTAAGCAAACTCCACAGTCACCGCAAGGGTTTGACTGAAGGAGCTTATTCAACAGCAAGGAGCAATTTCTGTGATCGAGATCAAACATCTTTCCAAGACCTTCCAGATGAAGGACGGCGCAGTGAATGCGCTGAAGGACATCAACCTCACCATTCCGGATGGTTCGATTTACGGCATCATTGGCATGTCCGGTGCGGGCAAATCCACGCTGGTGCGCTGCATCAATCTGCTGGAGCGCCCCACCGAGGGCAGCGTTGTCATTGACGGCACCGCAATGGAGACCCTGAACCCGGCCCAGCTGCGTGAGCGCCGCCGTGAGATCACCATGATCTTCCAGCAGTTCAACCTGCTGATGCAGCGCAGCTGCCTGAAGAACATCTGCTTCCCCATGGAGCTGGCCGGTGTGAAGAAGGCAGATGCCGAAAAGCGCGCCAGAGAGCTGCTGGAGGTGGTGGGCCTGCCCGATAAGGCCAACGCCTACCCAGCACAGCTGTCCGGCGGTCAGAAGCAGCGCATCGCCATTGCCCGCGCACTGGCAACGGACCCCAAGGTTCTGCTGTGCGACGAGGCCACCAGTGCGCTGGACCCCAACACCACCCATGCCATCCTGACCCTGATCAAGGATATCAACAAGAAGCTGGGCATCACGGTGGTGGTCATCACCCATCAGATGAGCGTTGTGGAAGAGATCTGTGATCACGTTGCCATTCTGGATGGCGGCGTCGTGGTGGAGGAGGGCTCCGTGCAGGAGATCTTCTCGAACCCCAAGACGCCCGCAGCAAGGCGTCTGGTGGCCCCCAACGGCGGCAGCGCTGCGCGGGACCTTTCCAGCTTTGCACCGGACGACCATGTGGTGCGCGTCACCTTCAACGGTTCGTCCACGGCAAAGCCGCTGGTGGCAAGCCTTGCTGCAGAAAAAGGCATTCTGGTGTCGGTGCTCAGCGCCGATACCCGCGACCTGAGCGGTCAGTGCTATGGCTCCATGCTGCTCAAGCTGCCCGCTGATGTGGAGCAGGCAAAGCAGGCTGCGGCCTATATGCGCGCCCAGCCCGGCATTACGGTAGAGGAGGTGACCGGCGAATGAGTATTGCAGATTACGGCTTTGCCATCTGGGAGACCTTTTACGTAACGGTCCTTTCCACCGCGTTTGCGCTGGTGCTGGGCCTGCCGCTGGGTGTGCTGCTGGTAGCGGGTGATAAGGACGGCGTCCTGCCGCTGCCCGGCTGGCTGATGCATACCCTGAACATCATCATCAACATCCTGCGCAGTGTGCCGTTCCTGATCTTGATGATCTGCGTGTTCCCGCTCACCCGTGCCATTGTGGGCACCACGGTGGGCACCACGGCCACCATCGTTCCGCTGGTGGTGGCAGCCTTCCCGTTCGTGGCGCGTCTGGTGGAGACCAGCCTGCGCGAGTTGGACGAGGGCGTGGTGGAAGCCGCCCAGAGCATGGGCGCGACCCCCTTCCAGATCATTACCAAGGTGATGATCCCGGAGTGCCTGCCGGGCCTGATCTCCAGCATGACCACCGCCCTGACCACCATTCTGGGCTACTCGGCCATGTCCGGCGTCATCGGCGGCGGCGGTCTGGGCAAGATCGCTTTGTCCTACGGCTATTACCGCTATCAGACCAACATCATGATCGTCTGCGTCGTGCTGCTGGTGCTGATGGTTCAGGTGTTCCAGACGGTGGGCACCGCATGGGCCACCAGAAGCGATAAGAGGCTGCGGAAGTAACTCCTTCAGTCGCACTTCGTGCGCCAGCTCCCTCGGAGAGGGAGCCTCTGGCGAAGAGAAAAACTTTTCGGCATTGCCAAAGCCTCCCTCTTTGAGGGAGGTGGCAAAGCCGACAGGCTTTGACGGAAGGAGTTCTCTCCTCATTTCGCCCCCGACGGGAAGTAAAATTTAACGTTTCAATTCCCCGCCGGAGGCTGCTGCACTCCTGCGGGGAATTGTGTTATACAGACAAACCCAGTAAAGGAGTATGTAGTATGAATCGTGATACCATCTGTGTGCAGGGCGGTTATACCCCCGGCAATGGCGAACCCCGTCAGATCCCCATTATCCAGTCCACCACCTTCAAGTACGCCACCAGCGAGGATATGGGCAAGCTGTTCGATCTGGAAGCCGACGGCTATTTCTATTCCCGTCTGCAGAACCCCACCTGCGACCTTGTGGCCAAAAAGATCTGTGAGCTGGAGGGCGGCACGGCCGCAATGCTGACCAGCAGCGGTCAGGCTGCAAACTTCTTTGCTCTGTTCAACCTCTGCGAAGCAGGCGACCATATCGTGGCATCCAGCACCATTTACGGCGGTACCTTCAACCTGATCTCTGTCACCATGAAGAAGATGGGCATTGAAGCCACCTTCGTGGACCCGCTGTGCACCGAGGAAGAGCTGAACGCCGCATTCCGGCCCAATACCAAGGTAGTGTTCGGCGAGACCATCGCAAACCCGGCCTTGACCGTGCTGGACATCGAGAAGTTTGCCAAGGCTGCTCACGCCCACGGCGTGCCGCTGATCGTGGACAACACCTTCCCCACGCCGGTCAACTGCCGCCCCTTTGAGTGGGGCGCGGACATCGTCACCCACTCCACCACCAAGTACATGGATGGCCACGGCGCAGTGCTGGGCGGTGCCATCGTGGACGGCGGCAAGTTTGACTGGATGGCCCACGCCGACAAGTTCCCCGGCCTGTGCACCCCGGACGACAGCTACCACGGCATCACCTACGCCGAGCGCTTCGGCAAAGAGGGTGCCTTTATCACCAAGGCGACCGCGCAGCTGATGCGTGATTTTGGCTCCATGCAGTCGCCCATGAACGCCTACATGCTGAACCTCGGTCTGGAAAGCCTGCATGTCCGGATGCAGCGCCACTGCGCCAACGGTATGGCCGTGGCAGAGTTCCTTGAGAGCCATCCCAAGGTGGCCTACGTGAACTACTGCGGTCTGGAGTCCAGCCCGTACCATGCACTGGCGGAGAAGTATCTGCCGAATGGCAGCTGCGGCGTGGTCAGCTTTGGTCTGGCCGGCGGTCGTGAGGCTGCAAGCATCTTTATGAAGAATCTGAAGCTGGCAGCCATCGAGACCCACGTGGCCGATGCCCGCACCTGCTGCCTGAACCCTGCATCCAGCACCCACCGCCAGATGAACGATGAGCAGCTGAAGGCTGCTGGTGTGCCCGCAGAGCTGGTGCGCATGAGCTGCGGTCTGGAAAGCAGCGAGGATCTCATTGCGGATATCGCACAGGCGCTGGATAAGATCTAAAAGGCAAACGGGTTCGCCCTCTCAGCTTCACTTCGCTCAGCGGTTCCCCCAAAGGGTGAGCTTTATGCATCTGCCGGTTTGGGCCCCTCTCCATAAAAAGGTACTCCAGAAAAGCCCGCAGGCTTTTCTGGAGTACAAAGTACAAAAATAAATTCCGCTGAAGATAGCCAGAGCGTCAGCGGAGGCTATTCTAAATCGTTAGGAGTACGACACTATGCCGCTGATCATTCCCAAGACTCTGCCTGCTTACGATGCCCTGTACAAGGAGAACGTCTTTGTCATGCACCGCGAGCGCGCCCTCGCCCAGCACATCCGGCCGCTGGAGATCCTGATCCTGAACCTGATGCCCACCAAGATCACCACCGAGACCCAGATCGCCCGTCTGCTGGCAAATACCCCGCTGCAGGTGCACATGACCCTGCTGCAGACGGCCAGCCATGCGGCGACCCACGTTTCGGCGGCACACCTCGAATCGTTCTATAAGAACTTTGACGAGGTAAAAAACAACCGCTACGATGGCATGATCATCACCGGTGCACCGGTAGAGACCATGGACTTTGAGCAGGTGGATTACTGGCAGGAACTGTGCGAGATCATGGACTTCAGCGAGACGAATGTCTACTCTACCCTGCATGTGTGCTGGGGCGCGCAGGCGGGCCTGTACTACCACTACGGCGTGCACAAGCAGCTGCTGCCGGAAAAGATGTTCGGCGTGTTCGAGCACCGGGTCGTCCGCCCGTCGAACCCGCTGGTGCGCGGCTTTGACGAGGTGTTCTATGCGCCCCACAGCCGCCATACCGGCATCAGCCGCGAGGATGTGGACAACTGCAAGGCTCTGCGCATCCTTGCCGAGAGCGATGTGGCCGGACCTTTCCTCATGAGCACCGAGAACGGACGGCAGATCTTTGTCACCGGCCACCCGGAGTACGACAAGTACACGCTGGATTCGGAGTACCGCCGCGATGTGGACAAGGGCCTGCCCATCCATGTGCCGGTGAATTACTACCCGGATGATGATCCCACAAAGCCGCCGCTGTTCCGCTGGCGTGCCCACGCCCACCTGCTGTATGAGAACTGGCTGAACTACTATGTCTACCAGAATACCCCCTATGATCTGGGCGAGATCCAGCGCGTAAAGCACGAATAAATGCACAAAAACCGGTATTGCGTCAAAATTGCGCGATACCGGTTTTTGTGCTATACTGTTCCTGCGGCCCTTCTCCATTCCCCTAACCGCGGAAAGGAGGTGGTAACCAATGGAAGCCTTCATCTCATTTATACAGACTGTCGGAGCAGAGGTAGTTGCCTACTATCTGTGCAAGTGGCTTGACAGCCTGTTCTTCAAGGGCAGTAAGCACTAACCCAAGAAGCCCCCCGGTAGTATCAGTACCGGGGGGCTTTTGGTTTTTTCGTGGTAACCACGGAACAGGCCTTCATCTCATTGCCTATCTTTAGTATATGCAGTTTCGGGCAAAAGTCAAGCGATGAAATGTAAATTATTTTTTACGCCTTACCGGCTTTTTCTTGCGCACGCTGTAGCCAAAGGTGCCCAACTTCCGGCCCAGAGCCAGATAGTCGCCGTGGCTGTAGACGATGAGCTTTGCCTTTTCGAGACACAGTTTGCCGCTTTCGTCCAGCAGGCTTTCGTCCACATCACAGGCCACCACTTCGGCAAGGAACAAATCGTGGCTGCCCAGCGGGATCACCTGTGTCACTCTGCACTCAAGATTCACCGGGCTTTCTTCCAGAATGGGGCAGTCGGTCAGTACAGTGCCGGGGGCAGCGTGCAGGCCGCAGGCGGCAAACTTGTCCACGTCACGGCCGCTTTTCACGCCGCACCAGTCCACCGAACGCACCAGCGCTTCGGTGGGCAGGTTGATGGCAAACTGTCCGCTTTCCTGAATGAGGTGGTGGCTGTAGCGCTCCGGTCGAACGCTGATGGATACCATGCTGGGCTGGGTGCAGATGGTACCCGTCCAGCCGATGGTGATGAGATTGGGCTTTTCCAGCCCGCCGCAGGACACCAGTACCGGCGGTTCCGGGTTCAGCAGGGTGCTGCCGCGCCAGCTCTGTTTGCTCATCCGTGATACTTCCTTTCGTAGGGGGCCCAGGTGCGCTCGCTGATGATGTAGCGCGGACGGGCCTTGGTCTCCATATAGATCTTACCGATATATTCGCCGATAACGCCCAGACACACCAGCTGCACGCCGCTCATGAAGCAGACGATGCACACGATGGAGGCCCAGCCGGCCACGCTGCTGCCCATGGCGGCACACACGATGGCCCAGACGACCCCGATAAAGCCGATCAGGCTCACGGCGATGCCCGCCCCGGTAATGATGCGGATGGGCTTGTTGGAAAGGCTGGTGATGCCGTCAAAGGCCAGTGCCAGCATCTTGCTCAGGGGGTAGTGGCTCTCACCGGCAAGGCGCTCATGGCGCTCGTAGGTGACAACATCGCTCCGGAAGCCCACCAGAGGCACCATGCCGCGCAGGAAAATGTTCACTTCCCTGTAGTCGGCAAAGCTTTCCAGCACACGGGTGCTGATGAGGCGATAGTCTGCGTGGTTGAACACGATGTCCGCGCCCAGAGCGTTCATCACATGGTAAAAGCCCTCGGCGGTGAACCGCTTAAAGAAGGTGTCCGTATCGCGGCGGCTGCGCACACCGTAGACTACCTCGGCACCGTCCAGATACTTTTTTACCATCTCGTCCATGGCGTTGATGTCATCCTGACCATCACAGTCGATGGAAATGGTAATGTCGCAGGTGCCGCTGTGCAGCGCCTCCATCAGACCGGCCAGCACGGCGTTCTGGTGGCCGCGGTTGCGGCTCTGGGCGATGCCGATATAGTGCTCGTCCTGCGCGGCAAAATTCTGGATCAGCTCCCATGTCTTGTCTTTGGAGCCGTCGTTCACGAACAGCACCCGGCTCTTTTCACTCACAAGGCCCTGTGCGGACAGAGAATGGATCTTTTCCAGAAACATGGGTGCTGTGATGGGCAGCACCTGCTCTTCGTTGTAGCAGGGGATTACGATCCATAAAATCGGTTTTGACATATTTAAAAATACTCCTTAAAAATAATAAGATAATGCCGCTGACGGTTACGGCCTTCCAGTGAAAAAGAGTTTTAGAAAAATCTGCAGATTTTTCTAAAACTCAAATATAAAAATAAAGTTTCTGCTGAATACAGCCAAAGCGCACGCGGCGGCTATTCAAATGGTCACTGCACCATCTGCTTCAACACCTCGGGTTTCAGCAGTTTGAAGCTGCTCTTGTAGGTGTCCAGCAGGCCGTCCCGCTGCATCTGGCTCAGCTCACGGCTGAGGGCGCTGCGGTCACAGTTCAGGTAATCTGCCAGCTGGATGCGGGAGAACGGGATGCTGAAGGTCAGGCTTCCGGCCCGTTCGCTCTCGCTCAGAAGATAGGCGCACACCTTGGCCCGCAGACTTTTGAGCACCAGCAGGTCTACCCGGCGGGAGAGGGAAAAATATTTATCGCTGATGGTGCGCACCAGATTGCGCAGCGCCAGCTGATGCGCCGGGCTGCCGTCCGACAGCAGAAGCTGCTCGTAGGGGATGAGCAGCACCTCGCAGGGCACCGATGCCACCACCGTGACCGGGCTGGTCCGGCTGGAACCGCCCAGCACATCGCCGAACACACCGCCCGGCTCCATATGGGTGATGGGGATACGGGTGCCCTGCGGCCCGGGACGGTAGGCTTCCAGCTCGCCGTTCAGCACGATGCCTACTCGGCGGCTGGGTTCGCCCGCCAGCACAAGGGCCTCGCCCTTGCCGTAGCTGCGCACCACGGCGCCCAGCTGGCTCAGCAGGGTCTGCAGCTCTTCAGCGGTCAGACCATTGAATAATGAGGTGGAGCATAACAGCGAAAGATAGTTTTTCATCGCAAATTTGTGGGAAAGACCTGGGGTCTCCACAGCCCTCCTGCAATTCCGTTGCACACGCAACGGTATTTTTGATTCTATTATAGTAAACTTAGACCCGCAAAGCAAATGATTTTGCAAATTTGCTTTGTAAAAAATATAAAAAGACAGTCCGATGATTCTGTGCAAAGTTTTGCGGCACAGGAATCGTGCCGTCTGATGAGGAAAAGAGGGAACCCCGCATGAAAAAACTGACATCTGTGCTGCTGGCTCTGGCCCTTGCGCTGAGCCTTGCCGCCTGCGGCGGCGCAGCATCCGGCTCCACTGCTTCCAGCGCTGCCTCCGGCGAAGCCGTCTCCGAAGCTGCTTCCAGCGAGGAAGCCAAGGAGCTGTCCACCACCGATGCTCTGCGCATCGCCGGCCTGAAGGGCCCCACCACCATGGGTCTGGTGAACCTGCTGAGCATGGAAGAGGAAGGCACTGCTTCCATGGATTATGACCTGCAGCTCTACGGTGCTGCCGATGAGATCGTGCCCCTGCTGATGAAGGGCGAGCTGGACATGGCCGCCATCCCGGCAAATCTGGCTGCGACTCTGTATCAGAAGACGGAGGGCGGCATTCAGGCTGTTGCCGTCAACACGCTTGGCGTGCTGTACGTAGTGGAAAAGGGCGGCGATACGGTCCAGTCCATGGCAGACCTTGCAGGTCGTACCATCCTGTCCACCGGCAAGGGCACCACGCCCGAGTACGTGCTGCGCTACCTGCTGACCCAGAACGGCATTGACCCGGACAAGGACGTGACCATTGAATACTACAGCGAGGCCACCGAGGTCACGGCTCAGATGGCCAATACCGAGGATGCCATTGCCGTCCTGCCCCAGCCCTACGTGACTGCTGCAGGTCTGCAGGACGACACCCTGCGTGTGGCTCTGGATCTGACCGAGGAGTGGAACAAGGTAGCCGATACCCAGCTCATCACGGGCGTGACCGTGGTGCGCAAGGAGTATGCCGAGGAACACCCGGACGTGGTGGCTGCATTCCTGACCGACTACGCCAAGAGCGTGGAAGTTGCCAATACCGATCTGGACGGCACCGCTGCTTTGTGCGAGGAGCAGGGCGTTGTGGCCAAGGCTGCGATCGCAAAGAAGGCTCTGCCCGAGTGCAACATCGTATGCCTGACCGGCGACGAGCTCAAGACCAACGCATCCGCTTATCTGCAGGTGCTGTTTGACGCCGACCCCAAGGCAGTGGGCGGCGCAATGCCCGGCGACGATTTCTATTGGACTGCCGAGTAAGCCTTTCCTGAACCAGACCTTCTCTCCGGCCGCTGTGCGATTGGTACGCACGGCGGCTTTTTTGTTTGCACAAAATGCTTGTATCCCAGCTTTTGTGCTCCCTGCACAAATTTAGAGATAATTTTTTGTGAACGAAAGTGACTGAAAGTGATTGATTTTGGCGCTATGTTTGCTATAATAAAGATGCGATCAACCAAAACAACGCACAAACGGTCACAAACCGTCAAACAAAAATAAAGCCAAAGGAGAGGATGCAGATGCTGGCAGAAGAACGCTTCAGCCTGATCATGGAACAGCTGGACCGCAAACGCACCGTCACGGTGCAGGAGCTGTGTGAGGCGCTGAACACCAGCGAATCCACCATCCGCCGCGACCTGACCGAGCTGGACCGGCAGGGCAAGCTGAACAAGGTGCATGGCGGTGCCACGCTGCCGGACAGCCGCTTTCTGGCAGACGAACCCACCATGGAAGCAAAGGAAACGCTGGCGGTGGAGCAGAAGCGCAGCATCGCACAGGCTGCGGCGCAGCTCATCAATGCGAACGATTTTGTGTTCATCGATGCCGGTTCCACCACGCTGGAGCTGGTGCGGGCCCTGACCGGAGATGCCCTCAAGGCCAGCTATCTGACCAACGGCGTGGCCCACGCCCGGGCGCTGGCCCAGAAGGGCTGCCGGGTGTATCTGCCCGGAGGACTGCTGCGGCCCCAGACCGAGGCCATTGTGGGTGCTCCTACCGTGAGCATTATCCAGCAATACAATTTCACCAAGGCTTTCATGGGTGCCAACGGTGTGGCGCTGGAAGCAGGCTTTACCACCCCGGACCCGGAAGAAGCCGCCGTTAAGGCGGCAGCGGTGCACCGGGCACGGGAAACATGGTTCCTTGTGGATGACGCCAAGTTTGCCCGCATTTACCCGGCGGTCATCGCCGACCTGCAGGGCGGTGCCATCCTCACCAACCGCTGCCCCAATCCGAAATACAAACAGTTCACACTGGTAAAGGAGACGGAAGTATGATCTACACAGTTACATTCAATCCGGCCATCGATTATGTGGTGCGCTTAGAAGCACCGCTGGAAGTAGGCGAGGTGAACCGCGCAGCCGGTGAGGACTGCGTGCTGGGCGGCAAGGGCATCAACGTGTCCGGCGTGCTGGCACAGCTGGGCTGCGGGAGCGTGGCACTGGGCTTTGTGGCGGGCGAGACCGGTGCATGGCTGGAGCGGGGCCTTGCAGCACAGGGCATGAAGACCGACTTTGTGCATCTGGAGCAGGGCATGACCCGCATCAATGTAAAGATCAAAGCCGGGCAGGAGACCGAGCTGAACGGGGCGGGCCCCGACATCCCGGAGAGCGCCATGCAGGAGCTGGAAAAGAAACTGGACAGCCTGAACGAGGATGATATCCTCATTCTGGCGGGCAGCATTCCCAAGAGTCTGCCGCAGGATACCTACGAGCGGCTGCTGGCCCGGCTGCAGGGCAGGGGCGTGCGCGCGGTGGTGGATGCCACCCGCGACCTGCTGGTGAATGTTCTGCAGTATCACCCCTTCCTCATCAAACCCAACAATCACGAGCTGGGCGAGATCGTGGGCAAGGTGCTGAAAACAGAGGAAGAGATCATTGCTGCGGCCCGCACCCTGCAGGAAAAGGGCGCCCGCAACGTGCTGGTGAGCATGGCGGGGGACGGTGCCCTGCTGGTGGACGAGCAGGGACAGGTACACCGCATCGGCTGCCCCAAGGGAAAGGTTGTAAACAGCGTGGGCGCAGGCGACAGCATGGTGGCCGGCTTTGTGGCTGGCTGGATGCAGACCCGGAGCTATTCCTTTGCACTGCGTCTGGGCACCGCCTGCGGCAGCGCCACCGCGTTCAGTCTGGGTCTTGCTACCAAAGAAAAAATCGACGAACTGATGAAGGAAATCTGACCCCCTGTGGCGGAGAGGGTTGCAGTTATACAGGAAGGGAGAAAAATCATGCGTATTACGGAATTATTCACCGCGCAGTCCATCGCACTGGACGAGGCTCTGACCGATCAGGAGCAGATCATCAGCCGTCTGGTGGAGCTGCAGGCCACCCATGGCAACATCACGGACAAGGAAGCCTACAAAAAGGCCCTTTATGCCCGTGAGGCGGAGGGCTCCACCTATGTGGACAACGGCATCACGGTGCCCCACGCCAAGACTAATGTAGTCACCCGGCCCAGTCTGGCGGCGCTGCGGTTGAGCAGCCCGGTGCAGTACAATGCCGAGGACGACGGCACCACCGACCTGCTGTTTGCCATTGCAGCTCCGGAAAACGGAAGCCTGCATGTGGACATGCTGGCCCGTATGATGCAGATGCTGATGAACGAGGACTTTGTAGAAAAGCTGAAGGCCGCAAAGACCCCGGCAGAGTTCCTTGACTGCATCGATGCACAGGAGGAGGCTCAGTTCGGTGCGGAGAGCTTCACCCAGCAGGAGATCCCCCAGAACGGCTACCGTATTCTGGCCGTGACCGCCTGCGTCAACGGCATTGCCCACACCTATATGGCCGCGGAAGCCCTGACCAAGGCCGGTGACAAGCTGGGCCTGCCCACCAAGGTGGAGACCAATGGCTCGGATGGTGCCAAGAACGTCCTCACCAGAGAAGAGATCGCAAACTGCGACGGCATCATCGTGGCAGCAGAAAAGAAGGTGGAGACCGCCCGCTTCGACGGCAAGCCGGTGCTGTTCACCCGGGTGGACGATGGCATCCACAAGCCGGAGGAGCTCATCAAGAAGATCGTGCACGGCGAGGTGCCTGTTTACCACGCCGAGGGCGGCGCACAGGCCGCCGAGGATGCTTCCGGCAAGGACAGCTTTGGCCGCACCCTGTACAAGAACCTGATGAACGGTGTCTCCCACATGCTACCCTTCGTGGTGGGCGGCGGCATCATGATCGCACTGGCGTTCCTGCTGGACGATTACACCATCGATCCCTCCAACTTTGGCATGAACACCCCGGTCGCTGCCTTCTTTAAGACGGTGGGCAGCGCAGCCTTCGGTTACATGCTGCCCATTCTGTCTGCTTTCATTGCCATGTCCATTGCAGACCGTCCGGGTCTGGCAGTCGGCTTTGCGGGCGGTGTGCTGGCCATGAACGGCACCAACTTTGCAGGCATTGCAGCGGGTGAGACCACCGGTGTTTCCGGCGGCTTCCTTGCGGCGCTGCTGGCCGGTTTTGCTGCAGGCTACATCGTTGAGCTGCTGAAAAAGATCACCGAAAAGCTGCCTGCCAGCCTGAACGGCATCCGCCCCATGCTCATCTACCCGCTGGGCGGTATGCTCATCATCGGCGCGGTGATGTGCGGCATCAACCCGGTCATGGGCATGATCAACACGGCCATGACCGATTGCCTGAACGCCATGGGCGGCACCTCCAAGGTGCTGCTGGGTGCCATCGTAGCCGGTATGATGAGCATTGATATGGGCGGCCCCTTCAACAAGGCAGCTTACGTCTTTGGCACGGCAGCCCTTGCCTCCGGCAACTATGAGGTGATGGCCGCTGTCATGGTGGGCGGCATGGTTCCTCCCATCGCCATCGCCCTGTCCACCACCTTCTGCCCCAAGAAGTGGACGGCCGACGAGCGCCGCAACGGCATCGTGAACTACGTCATGGGCCTGTGCTTCGTTACCGAGGGCGCGATTCCTTACGCAGCAGCAGATCCCCTGCGCGTCCTGCCCAGCTGCGTGGCCGGTGCAGCGGTGGCCGGTGCGCTCTCCATGACCTTCGGCTGCGCTCTGCGTGCACCGCACGGCGGCATCTTCGTGTTCCCTGTGGTTGACCACGCAGTGCTGTACTGTGTGGCTCTGGCCGTGGGCAGCGTGCTGGGTGCCGTGATCCTGAGCCTGCTCAAGAAAAACCGTACCGACGCAGAATAAACGCTATTCCCTCCATATTCGAGATACTTCATAAAGCCGTAGCAAGCCCCCGGGGAGACCCGGGGGCTTGCTGTATTATGCGAAGATTGCATTTTTGCCTCAAATATGATATGCTGGGTCTGCAGTTGAAAGACTGTGGAAAGGCATTGTCCATAAAACGCAGGCGGCGGCCTCAATCGGCAGGTTTTTGTTTTTTCAAAACGTCGGGAGGTCGGATTTTTTCTTGAAGTTCATACTCCCGGACGCTTAGGCCGAAGGGAGGGATGCCGGATGTCCATAGCAGATATCTTCACGGTGGTCATAGCGCTGTTGGCGCTGTTGGCGCTGTTGGTCAACGTGGTGTTTGCGACGTTTCAGATCACCTGGAGCATCACGCAGGATCGCGCGAAGGATCAGAAGGATAAAAAGAAAAAGTAACCGCCCACGACTCCCAATCTAAGCGGTTACTTTTCTTTTTTAGTTAAGTTTCAGCCGAAAAGGGGGCTGCCGTTTGCGGGCAGTGCCTTTTTCTGTCTTCATTATAGACGCTGATGTGTACTTTGTCAAGTATGAGCCATCAGATATAGTCCGAAATGTACGGGATCTTATGGAACAGTACATCGTCCAGCCGTTCCACGGCTTCCTCCCGGCCCTCGATGCGTTCCAGCTCAAACAGGCGTTCTGCGGTCTTGTAGCCGAGCAGCAGGGTGGAAAGGGTGCCGATGCCCATTTTCAGGTGGTATTCGGCGGGGGCATTGGTCAGCTTGCAGCCGCCGTCTGCAAATCGGATGCGGAAGGTGCGGTCGTTCCAAGGCAGAAGAGTGTCCTCAATCTCCAACTCGATGCACAGCTCGCCGCCGTCCGGGTCGCAGGGGTAATCCTCCAGAAAGCCGGCCACATCCACGATACGGCCCATGGCATAGGGGCGGATGGCCTCCTTGATGTCGCCGTCGTCCATTTCAAAGGCGATGGGCTCGCTGAAATAGGTGTTGCCGTGCACCTCATCGATCATGGAATCGTGGGCATGGATGTACTCCCACAGGCCCTTCTGGGCCTCGCGGTTCAGGTAGATCATTTCCTTGATGTGCATGATGTCGTTCTTGATGAGGTACACCATGTAGCCGCAGGGCTTGTCCTTTACATTATAGTAGACGGCAACGTTGGTGTCGTCCTCATCCCAGCGCCAGTATTCTTCCCATGCCAGCGCGTTGCGGAACAGGCACCCGTGCGTGATGGAAGCAAAGTGCGAGTGCAGCTCGTGGAATTCGGTGTTGTCCCATGCGACGCGCCGCACATAGCCGGGCGCGGAGACCTTTGTGGGGATCTGCCGGTCCTTGATGTTGAAGGAGATCTTGTTGGAGATGATCTCCCACCCAAGGTGATGGTACAGCGGGATGGAGTAGGGGTAGAGCAGGGCGAAGCTCTTGCCCTCCTTGTGCATCTGGGTCAGTCCCTGGATCATCAGCCGCTTCATGATGCCGTTGCCGGTGTACTCCGGGTAGGTACACACGCTGGTCACAAAGCCTACGTGATATACCGTGTCGTAGATGTTCATTTTCAGCGGGTAGACCGCGAACTGTGAGACGAGGTTTTTGCCGTCAAAGCAGCCCAGCACATCGGCGCGTTCCAGCACAGGAAACTTGGACTGCTTGATCTCGTCGTCCTTCCAGCCGGTGGCGGTAAGCTCTTCCTCGGTCACCTGAAAGGTATAGCGCAGCAGGGCGTTATACTGATCGAGATCGTCGGTCTCAAGATAACGGTATGTATAATCCTCGACAGAGTTCATGATAGACTTCCTCTCTGTTTTCAAAGGCGTTTGCCGAACAGCTCCATTATACACCCGTTGTCAAAAAGGCGGCAAGAACCATTTTCACAAAAAACAGGGCAAAGAATAAGGCGAAACGCCGCATTTGCTGGAAAAAGCCGCAAGGGCCTCCTTTTGGATTGCACCCGGTTTTTGAGTGTGGTATACTGTTTCTGTTATGGAAAAGTTCCGGTGCGGTGTGCCGGGCACAGCAAAGAGGAAAAGGAAACGAACGATGAAAATTGGATTTGACAACGATAAATATCTTTCGATGCAGTCGGAGCACATCCGTGAGCGCATCAAGAAGTTCGACAACAAGCTCTATCTGGAATTCGGCGGCAAGCTGTTCGATGATTACCATGCATCCCGCGTGCTGCCGGGTTTTCAGCCCGATTCCAAACTGCAGATGCTGCTTCAGCTGAAGGATCAGGCCGAGGTGGTCATCGTTATCAGCGCCGAGGACATCATCAGCAACAAGATCCGCGGCGACTACGGCATCACCTACGATCTGGACGTGCTGCGCCTGATCGACGCGTTTCAGGAGGTGGGCCTGTATGTGGGCAGCGTGTGCGTGACCAAGTACGCCGCCGCACCGGAGGTGGAGGCCTTTGAAAAGCGGCTGAACGGTCTGGGCATCCGCACCTTCCGCCACTACAAAATTCCCGGCTACCCCAACGATGTGGCCCGCATCGTCAGCGACGAGGGCTACGGCAAGAACGATTACATCGAGACTCAGCGCCCGCTGGTGGTCATCACGGCCCCCGGCCCCGGCAGCGGAAAAATGGCAACCTGCCTTTCCCAGCTGTACCACGAGTACAAGCGCGGCGTGAAGGCCGGTTACGCCAAGTTCGAGACCTTCCCCATCTGGAACATTCCCCTCAAGCACCCGGTGAATCTGGCCTACGAGGCCGCCACGGCCGACCTGAACGATGTGAACATGATCGACCCGTTCCATCTGGAAGCCTACGGCGTGACCACCGTCAACTACAACCGCGATATTGAGATCTTCCCGGTGGTGAACGCCATGTTCGAGCTCATCGCGGGCAAGAGCCCCTACAAGAGCCCCACGGATATGGGCGTCAACATGGCAGGCAACTGCATCGTGGACGATGCGGTCTGCCGCGAAGCATCCCGCAAGGAGATCCTGCGCCGTTACTTCAAGTGCCTGTGTGAGCAGAAGATCACCGGCACGGTCAAGGAGACCGAGCGCTACAAGCTGGAGCTGCTGCTGAATCAGGCTGACCTGACCGTGGGCCAGCGCGAAGTGGAAAAGCAGGCTCATGCCCGCAGCGAGAGCACCGGCGGGGCCCCCGCTGCCGCCATTGAGCTGTCGGACGGCACCGTTGTCACCGGCAAGACCGGCCCCCTGCTGGGTGCGGCTGCATCTGCCCTGATGAACGCCCTCAAGGTGCTGGCCGGCATCCCGCAGGAGACCGACCTTGTGAGTGCGGCTTCCATTGAGCCCATCCAGACTCTCAAGACCAACTATCTGGGCGGCAAGAATCCCCGCCTGCACACTGATGAGATCCTCATTGCCCTGTCCAGCTCTGCAGCCGACAACGAGCAGGCCGCAGCGGCCATGCACCAGCTGCCGAACCTCAAGGGCTGCGATGTGCACTCCACTGTGCTGCTCTCGAGTGTGGACACCAGCACCCTGAACCGGCTGGGAATGTACCTGACCTGCGACCCCGTTTACGAGGAAGAGGACCGCAAGTACCACAAGCAGTAAATCATACAAAAAACGAAACAGGCGCATCCAAAGGCCGAAAGGCTGGCGGATGCGCCTGTTTTTTTGGTTCAGATACCGGTAAAATAGGATTTGTATTTCTCCGCATACAGCTGGGTGCCCATGCGGCGCAGGCCGCCGTACAGGTGATGCCGGATCAGCGGTTCAATGGCGTCCACATCCTTTTCCCGGATCACGCGCAGGATCTCCCGGTGCTCGCTGAGCACATCCGGCACATTGTTGGCCCGCACCACATCCAGACGGGTGAAGCGGGAGTAGTCCGGCTGCGGCTTGGTCAGGTTCTGCCAGATGTACCACTTGTTCATGCTGCGAAACCAGATGGCGTGCATTTCCAAGTCCAGCATGAGGAAGGCATTGATATCCACATTCTCCGGGTCGGTCATGGTCTGGGCCATTTCCTCCAGCAGGTCATATTTGTGCTTGATCTCGATGTACTCTTTGGGCGAACAGACCTGAATGAAATCGCGCAGCACCATGCTTTCGACGGCTGTGCGCTGGTATGCGATCTGATCCACGATATCCAGATTGATGGGGGTGACGATGGTGCCCTTGCAGGGAATGATCTGCACAAAGCCGTTCTGTTCCAGCCGCTGCAGGGCAGCGCGCACCGGTGTGCGCGAAATGCCGAACCGTTTGCACAGCTGATTTTCGCTGATGGTCTCTCCGGGCTTGATCTTCAGCGTAACGATATCATGTTCCAACGTCTGGTAGATGTCCTCCGGATGCAGCTGTTCAGCCATGTGCTCACACTCCATTTACACAGTTGATGATAAGATATTTCTATTTTAGCCTGCCCAAAAGAGATTGTCAACGTATGAGGATGAAGTATACAATAGCCTGTATACAAGTAGCGGGTCATGCACAGCCCGAGGACACCCCCCGCTTTGTTTCCATGGAGCAGTTTGCCGCCGATGTGGCAGAGGCCACCAACGGCCAGCTGGGCACCGAGAAGGAGATGCTGGAGCAGGTCGTGGCCGGCACCGTGCAGGGCATGCGCGGCGGTCAGTTCGACTTCAGCCCCCGTCTGCTGATGTTCACCCTGCCCTTCCTGACCAACACCCGTGCACAGGTCACGGCTCTGCTGCAGAGCGACTTGGCACAGAAGGTGTGCGCTGAGGCCGAGGGCGAGACCGGCACCGTCATCATCAACCTGTGCGATGCAGGCGGCTACCGCCAGTTCTCCAACTCCGAGCATGCCATCAAGGCTCCCGCAGACCTGAAGGGCCTGAAGATGCGCACCAACGGCATGAAGACCATTGACATGACCTTCCAGACAATGGGCGCTACCACCACCACCATCCCGTACTCCGACCTGTACATGGGCCTGAAGACCGGCGTTGCAGACGGTCAGGAGAACCCCTGGGTCAATGCTCATATACGGTAAAGAAGCAACAACACAAATTGAGAACAGCGTACCCTACTATTCTGTATCAAAGTGGAGCAGTAACACGAAAATGTTGCTGCTCCATTTTCATGCCCCCTTAAATAATTTCCTTGAAGCTGCTTGACTTATATTACGGTTAGTGATATATTTATTACAGTAA
>CEAE01030396.1_pt1 | contig 22117 bp, 16 predicted proteins | sample 554951 | NCBI WGS metagenome assembly CEAE01 (sample SAMEA3182076, study PRJEB8094) | gut metagenome | biome: human; feature: gut; material: Stool; isolation source: human stools | place: Canada | collected 2012-03-28
GGGCATACAGCCCTCGAACACATGCTTGTCCTCAAAGCCGTGAACCTCCGCCTCCTGGGCGGCGCACAGCTCGGTCCAGAAGGCGTCGTACTCCTCCTCCGTCATGGGGCAGTTGATGTAGTCCGGGGTCCCCCTGTCGTAGCGGGAGGCGAAGAAGGCGCTGTCCATATCCACGCTCTCGAAGGTGACCAGGGGGGCCGCCGCGTCGTAGAAATTGAGGGTGCGGCTCTCAGGGAAGAAGGCCCGGATGGCCTCCGCCAGCGGGTCGGAGGTCAGGGGGCCGGAGGCCACGATCACGTTCCCCGACTCCGGGATTTGGGTGACCTCCCCCTCCTCCACGGTGATGAGGGGGTGGGAGCGGATCTTCTCCGTCACCGCCCGGGCGAACCCGTGGCGGTCCACCGCCAGGGCGCCCCCCGCCTCCACCCGGTGGGCGTCGGCGCAGGTCAGGATCAGGGAGTCCATGCGGCGCAGCTCCTCCTTGAGCAGGCCCACCGCGTTCTCCAACTGATCCGAGCGCAGGGAGTTGGAGCACACCAGCTCCCCGAACCACTCGGTATGGTGGGCGGGGGTCATTTTGGCGGGCTTCATCTCCCGCAGGGTGACGGAAACGCCCCGCCGGGCGAGCTGCCACGCGGCCTCCGAGCCCGCCAGGCCCGCGCCGATTACGATGACTGGTTCCATGGGTTCCTCCTTGTGTGGGACTCAGCGGATGAAGTGGGTGCGAAGAGGCTCCTCCCGCTCCGGCAGGCCGTATTTCTCCCGGCCCAGGGCGATGCTCTTGACCAGGAAGGCCATGTTCCGGGCCAGGGTGCGCATGGTCTGGAGGCCCTCGGCGTCCTGGGCCGCCTCGCCGGGCAGGCGGCCGTGGATGCTGTTCCAGTACTGGCTGGAGGCCACCGGCATGCCGCTGATGGTAAAGAATTTGTTCAGCTCGTCAAAGGTGGAGGACAGGCCGCCCCGCCGGGCCGCCGCCACGGCGGCCCCCACCTTCATGGTCTTGTCAAAGGGGGTGGAGTAAAACAGCCGGGTCAGCAGGGCCACCAGGGTGGCGTTGGCCGAGGCGTAGTACACCGGGCTGCCCACCACCAGCCCGTCGCAGGCCTCCAGCTTGGGGGCCAGCTCGTTCACCAGATCGTCGAACACGCACCGGCCCAGCCCGGCGCACTTGCCGCAGGCGATACACCCCCGGATAACCCGGTTTCCCACCTGCACCCGCTCGGTCTCCAGACCCTCGGCGGCAAACACGGCCTCCATCTCGTCCAGGGCGGCGGCGGTATTGCCGTTGGGCCGGGGACTTCCGTTGAGCAGCAGAATCTTCATGCCAACACGCTCCTTTTCCAAATTACACGCCCATACACCACCCCACCAGGGCGATGATTGCCAAGTGGGCGGGATAGAAGGCGTAAAAGAACCACTTGGGAATCCGGATGCCGGAGTGGGTGCGGCAGAGGATCAGCGGCAGGGCCAGCAGGCCGAAGATCGTCCAGTTGACGGCGTGGCCGCCCACCACCAGGGCCAGGGGATCCTCCAGGGAGCCGCCCCACAGGGCGGGAAGCCAGAACAGGATGTACAGCCCCGCCAGCAGGGCGGGTTTGTTCCGGCAGAAGTAAAAGATCAGCATCAGAATGACGCCGTTGTAGTTGTAGTCAAAGCTTCCGAAGGCCAGCACCAGAACCCCCAGCACAAAGAGCCACCAGCGCCGGGTGGTCAGCCCCCACATGGCCAGCAGGCTGAGGAAGAGGGTGAAGAAGATGTTCCAGTTGGTCAGGTTGCCCAGGATGTCGTCGGCGTTGAAGGCGAGAATCCAGAAGGGCTGGGACACCACGGCGAAAATCGCCAGCCGCCCCAGGTAGCGCCTGATGTCGTGGGTGTAGAGCAGGCCCACCGTCATACAGTAGCAGAACAGGGGGAAGGCCAGCCGGCCGATCCACCGGAATATGGGCGTCTCCGGGAAGAAGGCCCCGCCAATGTGATCCAGCAGCATGGCGGCAATGGCGACCAGCTTGAGCAGGTCGGTGTCCAGGTTGGTGCGCAGCTTTCTCTCTTGGGTTTCCATGATCTCATTCCTCCGGTATTTCAACTGAGTCTGCCGTCAGGGGGAATCCCTGACGGCTTCCACCGGTGGAAGCGGGCCTCAGGCCTCGCTTTTGGTCTTGGCCGCGGCTTTTTTCGCCGTCGGTTTCTTTGCCGCCGTCTTCTTGGGAGCGGCGGTTTTCTTGGCGGCCGCCGTCTTCGCGGCCGGCTTTTTGGCGGCGGTCTTTTTGGCCGCCGCCTTTTGGGCGGGCTTCTTCTCCTCCTCGGGAGGGGCGCCCTCTGCCGGGCTCTCCGCGGAGGCGGCCTTTTTCTTGTAGCCCCGCTGATCCTCGGGCAGGAAGTTGGGGCACTCCGGGTTGATGCAGAAGGGCTTCTTGAACCCCCGGCCCGACTTCTTGAACAGGGTGTGGCCGCACTCGGGGCAGGTCTCCTTCACCGGCACGTCCCAGGTCATGAAGTCGCACCGCTTGGCCTCGTCCTTGCTGGAGTTGTTCTCGCAGCCGTAGTAGGCGTATCCCCGCTTGGAGGTCTTTTTGAGGATCTTGCCGCCGCACTTGGGGCACTTGCCGGGCATCTCGATGACGATGGGCTGGGTGTGGTCGCACTCCGGCCAGCCGGGGCAGGCCAGGAAGCGGCCGAACCGGCCGGACTTGTACACCAGATTGCGCCCGCACTTGGGGCAGATCACGTCGGACACCTCGTCGGGTACCTTGATGCGCTCGCCGTCCAGATCCGCCTCGGCCTTCTGGAGCTCCTGCTCAAAGTCGCCGTAGAAGTCGCCCAGCAGGCTCTTCCAGTCCACCTTGCCGGTCTCCACCTCGTCCAGCCGCTCCTCCATAGTGGCGGTGAAGGCGGTATCCACAATGTCGGTGAATTTGTCCTTCATCAGGCCGGTGACCACCTCCCCCAGGGGGGTGGGGCGGAGGTTCTTGCCCTCCTTCACCACATACTCCCGGTCCAGGATGGTGGAGATGGTGGGGGCGTAGGTGGAGGGGCGGCCGATGCCCTTCTCCTCCAGGGCCTTGATCAGCGTGGCCTCGGTGTAGCGGCTGGGGGGCTGGGTGAAGTGCTGGTCGGGCTTGAGGGCCTCCAGCTTCAGGGCCTCCCCCTCCTTCAGATCGGGCAGGGGGGACTGGAACGCCTCCTCCTCCTCGTCCTTCCCCTCCACGTACACGGCGGTGTAGCCGGAGAACTTGAGGGCCGAGTGGGTGGCCCGGAAGGTGTATCCCGCGGAGGTCACCTCGATGGACACGCTGTCGTACACGGCGGAGGCCATCTGGCAGGCCAGGAAGCGGCTCCAGATGAGCTTGTAGAGCTTATACTGCTCGGCGGTGAGGGACTTCTTGATGTCCTCCGGGGTCAGGTTCACGTTGGAGGGCCGGATGGCCTCGTGGGCGTCCTGGGCGCCGGATTTGGTCTTGTAGACCCGGGCCTTGCCGGGGTAGTAGTCCGCGCCGTAGCGGGCGAGGATGAAGTCCTTCGCGGCGGCGGTGGCCTCGTCGGACAGGCGGAGGGAGTCGGTACGCATATAGGTGATGAGACCCACGGTGCCCTCCCCCTCGATGTCCACGCCCTCATAGAGCTGCTGGGCGATGGACATGGTCCGCCGGGGCGTCATGTTGAGCTTGCGGCTGGCCTCCTGCTGGAGGGTGGAGGTGATGAAGGGGGGCGCGGGGTTGCGCTGCTTGTCCTGCCGCTTGACGCCGGTGACGGCGAAGGGGGCGTTCTTCACCGCCTCCATGACGGCGTTGACCTCCGCCTCGCTGTTCAGCTCCACCTTCTTCTCCCGGCCGTAGAAGCTGGCCTTGAACTGCCCCAGGTTGGGGGCGATGCGGGAGAGATCAGCGTCCAGGGACCAGTACTCCTGGGGGACGAAGGCCTTGATGTCGGCCTCCCGCTCGCACACCAGCCGGGTGGCCACCGACTGCACCCGCCCGGCGGACAGGCCCCGGCGGATCTTCTTCCACAGCAGGGGGGAGATCTGATAGCCCACGATGCGGTCCAGCACCCGGCGCGCCTGCTGGGCGTTCACCAGATCCATATCGATGGCCCGGGGGTGGGCGATGGAGTCGTTGACCACCTTCTTGGTGATCTCGTTGAAGGTCACCCGGTAGGTCTTGTCGTCCGGGATGCCCAGCATCTCCTTCAGGTGCCAGGAGATGGCCTCGCCCTCCCGGTCGGGGTCGGTGGCGAGGAACACTTTCTCACTCTTCTTGGCGGATTTTTTCAGCTCGTCAATGACCTCTTCCTTGCCCTTGATGGGCTGGTAGTTCAGTTCAAAGCCGTGCTCCACGTCCACGCCCAGCTTGCTCTTGGGCAGGTCGCGCACATGGCCCATGGAGGCCTTCACCTCATAGCCCGGGCCCAGATATTTGCCGATGGTCTTGGCCTTCGCCGGAGACTCGACGATCACCAAATTCGATTTTGCCACAGCATAGTACTCCTTACATACTTAGTCGTCAAAGCGGACGGCAGCGGTAAACCGCTTGCCGGGAAGCTCATTCAGATAGCCCTGAGCCTGCAGCAGGGTCAGGGCAGTGTTCACCCGCCGGGCGGGAATCTCGGTGCGGCCCACGATCTCGTCGGGCACCAGGGCGCGGCCGCTCAGCAGGGCGAAGATGGCCCGCTGTTCGTCCCCCATGGCCTCCAGCTCACTCCGGGGGCGCAGAGGGAGGGGATTCCTCTCCGCCGGACGGGGCACCGGCTCCGGCGCCGGCTCGGCCGCCGCCTCCAGCCGCGCCTCCGCCCCCTCCCGGGACAGCGAAGGGGCCTGCCGCACCTTATGGGGAAAGCGTGTCACATATTCCACCAGAATATCCTGGGCCGAGCGGATCAGCTTGGCCTCGCCCCGGGCGATCAGGCCGTTGGTGCCCGCGCTCATGGGCGCGTCCGCCGGGCCGGGGACGGCGAATACCTCCCGGTTCTGGTCCAGGGCCAGCCGGGCGGTGATCAGCGTGCCGCTGTGCTCGGCGGCCTCCACCGCCGCCACGCCCGCGGACAGGCCGCTGAGGATGCGGTTGCGGATGGGGAAGCGCCACCCCTCCGGCGGGGTGCCGGGCGGGTTTTCCGACAGGATGGCCCCCGCGGCGGCCACGTCCTCGTAGAGTCCCTGGTTGCGCCGGGGGTAGACCACGTCCACCCCGCCGGCCAGCACCGACACCGCCGGGCCGCCGCCCTGGAGGGCCCCCTTGAGGGCGGCCGCGTCGATGCCCTGGGCCAGGCCGGAGAGCACCAGCGCCCCCGACCGGGCCAGCTCCAGGCCCAGCCGCCCCGCCATGGCCACGCCGTAGGGGGTACACTCCCGGGACCCCACGATGGCGACGGCCAGCTCCTCGTCAAAGCGGAAGAGCCGCCCCTTCACATAGAGCACCAGGGGAAAGTCGTGGAGCTGGAGCAGACGCTCCGGGTAGGCCGCGTCCTGGTAGGTCAGCAGGGTGACGCCCAGCCGGTCGCAGTCGCCCAGGATGCGCTCCGCCCGCTCCAGGGACTTGTCCGCCAGGGAGCGGCAAAGCCTTTCACTCAACGAAAGCAGTTCGTACTCCCCGGGGTCGGCGAAGTAGGCCGCCTCTGCGGTGCCGAACCGGCGCACCAGCGCCGCGGCCGTCTCGGGCCGGAGGCCCTCCCGGGTGGTGAGCCACAGCAGATAGGTTAACGCAGCCACGGGATTGCCTCCTTCCGGTTGTTGTCTTGTTCTGTGCCGCGCCAGCGCGCGGTCCCACCGGAGTGGGGCCGTCCGCTGGGGCGGCCTGGCTCAGCGCCAGCCCTCCCAGAGCACCACAGACGCCGCCACGGCGGCGTTGAGGGACTCGCAGCGGTCCCGCATGGGGATTTTCAAAGTCGCCCGGCAGGCGTCCAGCACCGGCTGGGACACCCCCCGCCCCTCGCTGCCGATGACCACGGCGGCGCTGCCCAGGGGAACGGAGCGGATGTCCTCCGTGTCGTCCCGCAGGGCGGCGGCGTACAGGGAGACGGCCGACCGGGCCAGCAGGCCGGTCAGATCCTCCAGCGTCCCCTCCCACACCGGCAGGCGGAAGCAGGCCCCCATGGTGGCGCGCACCGTCTTGGGGGCAAAGGGCTCGGCGCAGCCGGGCAGCAGGAACAGCCCCGCCGCCCCGAAGGCGTCGGCGGTGCGCCAGACGGTGCCCACGTTGCCGGGGTCCTGCACCCCGTCCAGCACCAGCAGGCGGCCCTCCGGCAGCGTCTCCGGCGGAGCGGTGTCCGGCGTCCGGCACACGGCCAGCATGCCCTGGGGTGTCTCCACGGTGGACACCGCCCGCAGCAGCGCCTCCGGCACCTCCACCACCCGCACCCCGGCGGGCAGCTCCGCCGGGGGGGCGGTTCCCTCCGCCACCGCCAGCAGCTCCGGCGGCGGCCCCCAGCGCAGGGCCTCCCCCACCAGCTTGACCCCTTCACAGAGGAATACCCCCTCGGCCCGGCGGGCCTTTTTCTCCGCCCCCAGCCTGCGCAGGCGGGTGATCAGCGGATTTTGCCGGCTGGTGATGCGCTCCATGGCGGTCCTCCTTACAAGTCCTGGAGATGGTTGATGTCCTCCGTGCGGCCCAGGGCCACCACCGCATCGCCCGGCTCAATGACATAGCTGGCGCCGGGGGCCACGTTCAGCGCCCCGTCCTTGCCCCTGCGCACGGCGATGATGTTGACCCTGTAGCGGGCCCGCACATCAAGATTTTGAATCGTTTCGTAGTGCCACTCCTTGGGCACGGCGGTCTCCACGATGCCGAAATCCTCGCTCAGCTCAATGAAGTTGAGCACGTTGGAGCTGGAGAGCCCCTGGGCCAGCTTGACCCCCATCTCGTGCTCGGGGAACACCACCCGGTCCGCCCCGATCTTCTCCAGCACCTTGCGGTGGACGTGGCTCTGTGCCTTGCAGATGACCCGCTTGACCCCAATCTCCTTCAGATTGAGCGTGATAAGGGCGGAGTTTCCGATATCGTCTCCCACCGCTACCACGGCGCAGTCGTAGTTGCGTACGCCCAGGGCCCGCAGAACCGAGGGGTCCCTGGCGTCGCCGGTCACGGCGTGGGTGACCTTTTCGGCCACCCTCTGCACGTGGTCCTCCCGCTCGTCCACAGCCAGCACCTCGTGGCCCAGGGAGCTGAGCTCCGTGGCCACGGCGCTGCCGAACCGGCCCAGGCCGATGACAACAAAGGTTTTCATAACAGGGAAAGCACTTCCTTTTCTCCTGATGCGGCGCGTCAGCCGATCATGACGTTCATCTCAGGGTATTTGATCTTGGCCGGATGCCTGTTTCCGGTGATAAAGGCAATGGAGAAGGACAGGATGCCCACACGGCCCATATACATCAGCAGGATCAGCAGCCCCTGGGAGAAGGGGGTGAGGGTGGGGGTGGTCCCGGTGGTCAGGCCCACCGTGCCCATGGCGGAGGCCACCTCGAAGGCGCTGTCCAGGTAGGGCAGATCCTCCACCGTGGACACCACCATGGAGCTGAACACAAAGACACCCAGCACCACCAGCGCCAGGGTCATGGCATTGAGCACCCGGCGGTAGTGGATCGCCCGGCCGCGGAAGGTGACCTGCTCCCGGCCCATGAGGCCGGAGCGCAGGGCCAGCAGCAGCACGCCCACCGTGGCGGTCTTGATGCCGCCGGCGGTAGAGCCGGAGGAGCCGCCGATGAGCATCAGCACGCAGGACATGGCCTTGCTGGTGTCGCTGAGGCCGCCCTGGCCGATGGAGTCGAAGCCGGCGGTGCGCAGGGTGACGGACTGGAACAGGGCGTTGAGTCCCTTCTGCCAGAGGGGCATGTCCCCCAGGGTGGCGGGATTGTCAAACTCCTCCATCAGGAAGAACAGGGCGCCCCCCACGATCAGCACGGCGGTGATGAGGAGCACCATCTTGCTGTAGACCGACAGCCTGCTCCAGCACCGCTTGTCCACAATGTCCTCCCACACGAAGAAGCCCAGGCCGCCCACCACAATGAGGGCGGCGGTGGTGCCCAGCATCAGGGGGTTGTCGTTGTAGCCGGCCAGGCTGCTAAAGGCACCGAAGCGCCCTCCCAGCAGATCAAAGCCCGCGTTACAGAAGGAGGAGACCGCGTGGAACACGGCGTGCCAGGTGCCCTTGAGAAAGCCGAACTCCGGGATGAGGCACACCGACATGAGCACCGCCCCCGCCGTCTCCATGGCGAAGGTGCCGATGAGGGCGTGGCGCACCACCCGCACCACCCCGTCCATGTCGTTGAGGTTGAGGGTGGACACCATGATAAGCCGCTCCGACAGGCCAATACGCCGGTGGAGGGCGAAGGAGACGAGGGTGATGACCGTCATGAAGCCCAAGCCGCCCAACTGGATCATGGTCAGGATGACCGCCTGACCGAACAGAGTCCACTGGGTCCACGTGTCCACCAGGATCAGGCCGGTGACGCAGGTGGAGGAGGTGGCGGTGAACAGTCCGGTGAAGAACCCGGCGCTCTGTCCGTCCCGGGAGGCGATGGGCAGGGTCAGCAGCAACGCCCCGATCAGAATAATCGCCGCGAAGGAGCCCGCCACGATCCGGGTGGCGTTGAGGCTCCGGCTGCGGATAAAGCTGTCCCGCAGCCAGAGCGCGCATTTCTTGATCAAAGCCTTGGCCTCCTTAAGGGTGGGATGGAAACGATTTTGACGCAGAAAAGCATGCCGAAGGAAGGATTCCCTTCGGCATGCTCATTCAGTCCGGCGAATTCCAGCCGGGGATGGGAGCAGCGGGGGTATGAAACGCCCGGTCAGCACGCAGATATTCACTTCCCAGGCGCTTCTCCATGGCTCTCCTCATACCCCCTTGCACTTGCTCCCGCTTCCCAGGACAGACCGGCTCAATACAGCTTGGCGCCCGCCGGAATGTGGTCGTCCACCATCAGGCAGTGGAGCTTCTCCACGCCCTCCTCGTGGTGTACCGCGGAGATGATCATGCCGCAGGAGTCAATGCCCATCATCTTGCGGGGCGGCAGGTTGGTAATGGCGATGAGGGTCTTGCCCACCAGCTCCTCCGGCTCATAGGTGTCGTGGATGCCGCTCAGGATCACACGGTCCTCGCCGGTGCCGTCATCCAGAACGAACTTCAGCAGCTTCTTGCTCTTGGGCACGGCGGTGCACTCCTTGACCTTCACGGCCCGGAAGTCGGACTTGGCAAAGGTCTCGAAGTCCACGAACTCCTGGAACAGGGGCTCAATCTCCACCTTGGAGAAGTCCACCGGGCCCTGCTCGGCGGCGGGGACAGCGCAGTTGGTTCCAGCCGCGGCGCGCTTGGCGGACTCAGGCTTGTCCAGGGGCTTCATGGTGGGGAAGAGGATCACGTCGCGGATGGAGTCGGAGTCGGTGAGCAGCATCACGCAGCGGTCGATGCCGATACCCATGCCGCCCGTGGGGGGCAGGCCGTACTCCAGGGCGTTGATGAAATCCTCGTCCATCATGCCGGCCTCGTCGTTGCCCATCTCACGCAGGGCCAGCTCGTGCTCGAAGCGGCCGCGCTGGTCGATGGGATCGTTGAGCTCGGAGAAGGCGTTGGCAAACTCACAGTGGTTGATAAACAGCTCGAAGCGCTCGGTGAGGCGGGGATCCTTGGGGGAGCGCTTGGTCAGCGGGGACACCTCCACCGGATACATGGTGATGAAGGTGGGCTGGATCAGCTTCTCCTCCACCCGCTGGTCAAAGGCCTCGTACAGGGCGGTGCCCCAGGTGCGCTCGCAGCCCTCCAGATCGATGCCCTTGGCCTCGGCGGCCTTGCAGGCCTCCTCGTCGTCGGAGATGGCCTCAAAGTCCACGCCCACATACTCCCGGACGGCATCGATCATGGTCATGCGCTTCCAGCCGGGAGTCAGGTCAATCTCGTTGCCCAGCCAAGTCACACGATAGGAGCCCAGGATCTCCTTGGCAGCGGTGGAGAGAACCCCCTCGGCAATGTCCATCATGTCGTGGAAGTCGGCATAGGCCTCATAGAGCTCGATGGTGGTGAACTCCGGGTTGTGCTTGGGATCCATGCCCTCGTTGCGGAAGATGCGGCCGATCTCATACACCCGCTCAAAGCCGCCCACAGTGAGCCGCTTCAGGTTCAGCTCGGTGGCGATGCGCATATACATGTCGATGTCCAGGGTGTTGTGGTGGGTGATGAAGGGCCGGGCGGTGGCGCCACCGGAGATGGTGTTGAGGACAGGGGTCTCCACCTCCAGGTAGTCCCGCTCGTCCAGATACCGGCGCATATGCTTGATGAAGGCGGTGCGGATACGGAAGGTACGGCGCACGTCCTCGTTCATGATCAGATCCACATAGCGCTGGCGGTAGCGCATCTCCTTGTCGGTCAGGCCGTGGAATTTCTCGGGCAGAGGCTGGAGGGACTTGGAGAGAAGCGTCACCTTGTGGGCCTTGACGGAGATCTCGCCCCGCTTGGTCTTGAAGACCTCGCCTTCCACGCCCACGATGTCGCCGATGTCGGTCTTTTTGAACTTGGCGAAGGCCTCCTCGCCCAGCTCGTCCACGCGGACGTAGAGCTGGATGCGGCCCTTGCCGTCCTGCAGATCGCAGAACACGGCCTTGCCCATGCCCCGCTTGGACATGATGCGGCCGGCCACGGAGGTCATAGCGCCCTCCAGGGCCTCAAAGCCCTCCTTAATGTCGGCGGAGTGGTGCTTCACCACAAATTTGGTGATCTGGAAGGGGTCCTGGCCCGCATCCTGCAGCTCCTTGAGCTTGGCGCGGCGGATCAGGCGCTGTTCGGACAGGGACGGCTGCTCCTCGGGCTGGTTGACGCTTCTCTCTTCTGTGCTCATGACTCTGCTCCTTACTTTTGAATCTCTAAAATACGGTACCTCAGTACGCCGGCGGGGGCCTCCACCTGAACCTCGTCACCCACTGCGTTGCCCAGCAGGGCCTTGCCGAAGGGGGAGTCCTCGGAGATACGGCCGTTCATGGGGTCAGCCTCCTGGGAGCCCACCACCTGGTAGCTCTCCTCCTCCTCGAACTCCAGATCCAGTACCTTGACCTTGGAGCCCAGGCGGACGGAATTGGGGTCGGTCTCATGCTCCTCGATGACCACATAGTTGGCCAGGATGTTCTCCACCTCCGCGATGCGGGAGTAGAGCTTGCCCTGCTCGTTCTTGGCCTCGTCGTACTCACTGTTCTCGGACAGGTCGCCGAAGGAGCGGGCCTCCTTGATCTGGTCGGCGACCTCCTTCTCCCGGACGGTCTTCAGATAGTTGAGCTCCTGCTTGAGCTCCTCCAAGCGCTCCGCGCTCAGCTTAAATTCTTTCGCCATTGCCGTATGCGCACACCTTTCTTTTTTGCTTCTTCCTTATCGGTCAAAAGGCCTCAACCAGGCCTCTTCTGAAATCTCAACAGAAACATTACGCCACGTTAATACGATATTATAGGTAGTTTCCCACCTTCTGTCAAGTCAATTATTTCCCATCATGTGGCATGAATCCGGATCTGTCCCTCTGTCAGGCGGCCGCACTCCCACAACAGGGACAGCAGCGGAAGGGGGGCCAGGTCCGGCGGCAGCCCGCCCTCCTCCGGTGTGGGGCGCAGGCCGGCCAGCCCGGGCACGGGGCCGTACAGCCGGAGCACCGTCCCCCTCTCCTCCCCGCCCGGACCAAAGGCCAGGGTCACGTCGGGGGCCGCCCCGCCGGGCCGCAGCACCGCCGCGCCATACTCCTCCCGCAGCCACGCCGCCAGTTCCTCCCCCTCGCCGGGCACATCCACCACCAGATGGCGCACCTGGGGACACAGGCGCGCCGCCGCAGCAAACAGCGGCCGGCTCACCCGGGGGCCGGACAGGGCCACAGTGGCCCGCACCCGCAGTATGCCCGCCCGCCGGAGCGCGGCCAGGGCCAGGGGGACGGCGATAGCCTGGCAGAAGGGCTCCGGGTCCACACTCCGCAGCCCCTGTCCCTCCAGCGCGGGCCAGTCGGGAAAATCCTCCGCCGTCAGCGCCCGCCGTACTCCTGCACGGTACAGGGCCGCCGCCCCCTGCTCCGCCCGTCTCTTCCGCCTGTCATCCCGCAGACCGGGGCGGACCGGCACCGACACCCGCAGACAGCGCAGGCCCAGCACCCGCTCCTCCGTCACCACCGGGCGGCGGCCCCGCCGCTCCTCCAGCGCCACAATTCCCACCAACCCCATCACCTCGGGAACAGGATATGCGCCGGGGCCCGGTTTATGCGGGCGGAGGATATCGGAAGCGCCGGGGGTTAGTGCCCCCGGCGCTTCTCCTTCTTTTTCTCCTGGCGGAGGCGGAACCTGCGCTCCTCCTCCGCCGCGTCCCTTTGGCGATGCCGCTGCGCCCGTTCCGCCCTGCGCGCCTCCCGCTGGAGCTGGAGGGCCTGCTGGGCCTTCGTGCCGGCGCCGGTTTTCTCTGGACGGTTCCGCGCCTGCCGCCGGGCCCGCTTGGGATTCTCCCGGCCAGATGGACGCCGGGGCGCCTCTACCGCTGGACTAAAGTCCAGGCCCCGCCACGCCGACAGGAGCCACTGCCAAACCTCTCCATCCTTCGGCTCGGCGCCGAAGGTATGGCGGCACACCTCCAGGCGCCCCTCCGCCTCCCGCTCATACACGCCCACCCAGAAGGGGTCGGCAAACCAGACCGTCAGCCTCGCATAGCCGCATTCCATATGAAGTTGTCCTCCTTAAATATAGGTCTTGCGCGGAGCGCGGACAACCAAGGAGGCAGGTTACTGACGGTCCCGGGGGCGGGACGCTCCCCCGGACCGCGCCCGGACTACCAACCGGGCCGTGTTTTTCGTTCCGCCCTCTGATTATCACTCCGGTTCCGCCGCTTGTCAACCCCCGCGCCTCACCTTTCCTTTACGATATCTTACAAAGAGTTTAGCTTGTTTTACACCACGCTGATAGCGCACTCCCCAATCTATCCGCTATCATGGCAGCGTACCGAGCGTATCAAAATAACTTTGGAGGAATCAGAATGAATTGGAAGCGTCCCCTGGCCCTGTCCACGGCCGCCCTGACGCTGGGCACGGCCCTGGCTGCCTGCGGCAATCCCACGGCCGCCGCGCCCGATCCCACCCCCACGCCTGCCGCCGAGGTTCAGTCCCTCTCCACCACCGGCTCCACCGTCAAAGCCCCCAAATACGTGTTTCTCTTCATTGGCGACGGCATGAGCTATCCCCAGATCCAGTCCACATCCGATTTCCTGGGTGCGCTGAACGACGCCGACTATCGGCAGGCCCAGCCCAGCCTGGACGACAACGGCGGAGCCATCCTGGACGGTCCCGAGTACCTCAACTTCATGAACTTTGAGGCCGCCGGCTCCGCCGTGACTTATGACTCCAACTCCTTTGCCCCCGACTCCGCCTCCACCGCCACCTCCATCTCCACCGGCTACAAGACCTACTCCGGCTCCATCAACGTGGACGAAACCGGCACCATTTCCTACGAAACCATTGCCGAACAGCTCCACGCCCAGAAGGGCTATTCGGTGGGCGTCATTACCTCCGTCAACCTCAACCATGCCACCCCTGCCGCCTTCTATGCCCACCAGGCCAGCCGTAATGACTACTACGACATCGGCCTGGAGCTCATCGACTCCGGCTTTGAGTACTTCGCCGGCGGCGGCCTGCTCAAGCCCACCGGCGCCGAGGGAGATCAGGCCGATCTGTACGCCCTGGCGGAAAAGGCGGGCTATCATGTGGTCAAGACCCAGGCTGAGGCCGAGCAGGTCACCGGCGGCCCGGTGGTAATCATCGACGAGCACCTGGCCGACAGCGACGCCATGGCCTACGAGATCGACCGCACCGACGACATGTGGGCCCTGGCCGATGCGGTACAGGTGGCCATCGACTTCGCCAAGGAGCACGCCGATGAGACCCTGATCCTGGTCACCGGCGACCACGAAACCGGCGGCCTCACCATCGGCTTTGCCGGCACCGACTACGACACCTATCTGGATCTGCTGGAGAGCCAGAAGATCTCCTACGCCAAGTTCGACAGCGACTACGTGTCCAGGTACAAGGAGGACAAGACCTCCTTTGAGGATGTCCTGAAGGATGTGGAGGCGCTCTTCGGCCTCAAGCCCCAGGGCGAGGAGGGCGATAAGCTGGTGCTCACCGACTACGAGCTGGAACAGCTCCGCGCCGCCTACGAAAAGAGCGTCAACGGCACCGCTGCCAGCCAGTACGAGCAGGAGGAATACGTGCTCTACGGCACCTACGAGCCTCTGAGCGTCACCCTCACCCACATCATCAACAACAAGTCCGGCATCTCCTTCACCTCTTACAGCCACACCGGCCTGCCCGTGGCCGTGCTGGCCCACGGTGTTAACGCCGGGCAGTTCAACGGCTACTACGACAATACTCAGATCTATCACAAGCTGGCCGGCATGCTCGGCATAGCCTAACCCCTGCTTTCCCACTTCCATACAGCCGAGGCGGATGGGGTCTCCCGACCCCATCCGCCTCGGCGCAGAAAGGACTTATCCATCTATGCGTTTTCTACGTGACCCCGCCCAGCGCCGCTATTACGTCCCCGTCGTGCTCTGCCTGGCGCTGACCGCCCTGCTGCTCCTCCTCCCCACCGGGTATGAAGGGGCCGTCCAGTACCAGGAGGCCGACCGCTGCGCGGCCCGGGTGCTGGCGGTGGACGACTCCACCATCGTGGACACCGGGCTCGTCCGCTCCGGTGAGCAGCGCTGCACTCTGGAGCTGCTGGGCGGCCGGTTTCAGGGACGAACCGCCACCGGCATCAACATGCTCAACGGCTCCCTGGAGCAGGACAAGCTGTTCGCCCCCGGTGACAAGGCCATGGTGGTGGTCAGCTGCCAGGGGGACGAGATTCTCTCCGTCACCATGACCGACCACTACCGCATCGGCAAGGAGGCTCTGCTGGCCGCCGTCTTCGCCGTGTTCCTGATCCTCTTCGCCGGGCGTACCGGCGTGCGGGCCATCGTCTCCTTCGTGCTGACGGTGCTGATGCTGTGGAAGGTTCTGGTGCCCCTCTACCTCAAGGGCTGGAACCCCATCCTGGTCGGCCTGGCGGTTACTCTGGCCCTCACCCTGCTGATCATCGCCCTGGTCTACGGCTTCGAGCGGCGGTGCGCCGCCGCCGTGTCGGGTGCGTTCCTGGGGATACTGGTCACATGTGTGCTGGGCATTGTGTTTACCGACCTGTTTCAGATCCACGGGGCCGTTATGTCCTACTCGGAGAGTCTGCTCTACTCCGGATATCAGGATCTCAACCTGACCCAGATCTTTATGGCGGCGATCTTCATCGGCTCCTCCGGCGCGGTGATGGATCTGGCGGTGGATATCACATCTGCGGTCAACGAGGTAGTGAAAAAGCGCCCTGATATCTCCCGCTGGGAGGCGGTACGCTCCGGTATGAATGTGGGGCGGGCGGCCATGGGCACTATGACAACCACCCTCCTGCTGGCCTACTCCGGCGGCTACGTGGCCCTGCTCATGGTCTTTATGGCCCAGGGCACTCCCCTCTATAACATTCTCAACTACAAGTATGTCGCCTCAGAAATCATACACACCATCGTGGGTTCCTTCGGTCTGGTGACTGTGGCTCCCCTCACCGCCCTGACCAGCGGCTTTCTGCTGGCCGGGCAGAGAGAGCCCAGCCTCCCCACGCCGCCTGTCCGCCGGGCGGCAGAGGGGCAAAGCGCTCCGCAGGGCGATTCCGAGCACGACCGCCGCTTGCTGCGGCTCCTGATGCGGAGATGAACCATCCGGGTTCCCTTTCACGTTGGATCTAACGACTTTTGCGAAAGACTGAACCCCACCGGCTTCGCCGGTGGGGTTTTATATCTTCTATGTCTGGAGGGTCATGGTGAACTCCGTCCGGCAGTACAACTCCTCCTCCGGCACGCCGTCCTCGGCAAGCAGCCAGCCCCCCACATCCTGGTAGCCCTCCCAGGAGACCATCTGGGTAACGGTCACCGCCCCGGCCTGGAGGGTATAGCTGTCAAAGGGCCGGCTTCCGACGGCCTGAAGCACGCCGCTGCTCCACCAGGACACGCCGTTCCACCCCGGCTGGGCGGCGGCAAAGGCCGCAGCCGCCAGAGACTGCTGGGTGGTGCTTCCGAACAGCACCTCCTCCCCGGTGCGCTCCACCTCGATGCGCACCCCGGTGACCTCCCCCGCGCCATTGACGGTGAGCCGGTGCGTCGGACCGCCTTCGCCCGGCCAGCACACCGCAGAGCGCCCCGGCGCGGTATCCTCCTCCCACTCACCCGCCCCGTTCATCCGCTCGCCGGAGCACACATCCAGCCTCCGGCACCAGTCGTTGACGTTGGCGGCGTATTCCTCCGGAGTGAGAGGCCCCCGGTGGAGGGGCATCAGGGTCGCCTGAAGTGCCAGGAGCAGGCTCAGGCCAAACAGGGCGGCCCGGGCGGCGGCAAAGCCCCCGATGCGCAGGCCGCTCTCGTCCTTCATGGTATAGGAGGTGTCCTCCTCCCAGTCCTCCGGTTCTCCGTCCCTGCACCGACGCCAGCACTTGTAATTGCGCCAGAGAACGTAGATAGGGATGCCGTACCCCTCGCCCCTGGCAAACACCCCCCAGGTGCGGGACAGGGCCCGGCCCCAGGTGAGCTTTCCCCCGTCCCGGTTTCGGACCGCCAGCCCAAATATCCACTTGCCCGGCGTATACCCCCAGGTGCACAGGAGCAGGGGCTCCGCCGCCAGCAGGATGCCGTAAGCGGCGTAGGCATTCAGCAGCCGGACTCCCCAGTTGTTCTCAGGAAACCAGCGGAACAGGAACAGGCACACCACCATCCATAGAAAGCTGCAAAGGCTGTAGTCCAGGCCGCGGGCGAAATAGCGCCGCCAGGGGTGGGAGACGGTGGGGGCCGCGTCGGCCCGCAGATCGAAAAAGCCGGGCTGATCCGCCGGGCGGTCCAGCCGGCTGAGGTACCTGTGGGCGTCTAGGGTGGCAAACTCCACCCCGTCCTCCCGCATGGCGCGGCACACCTGTCCCGCCCAGTCCAGCTCTGCCCGCCGCCGCGCCAGGGCCGCCTCCTGCTCCCCCAGCAGGGCCGCCAGAGGGCGCTCTCCCCGCTGGGCCTGCCGGATCTCCTCCAGGGACAGTCCGAGCTGCCGCAGCAGCTTCACTTTGCGCAGGGTATCCGCGTCCTCCTCCGTGTAGTCCCGGTAGTTGTTCGCCCCCCGCCTGGGGTGAATGAAGCCCTCCTGCTCATAAAAGCGGATATTGGCCCTGGGCATGCCCAGGGCGGCCTCCAGCTCACCGATCGTCATTCTGCTCGCCTCCTTGTCTCCACGGTAGGGTATCAAGTGGGTTTACAGTCAAGACTTTTTTACCGGATTTCCAGCAATTCCAGCGCGCCGGCCAGTTGAGCATCCTCCGCGCCGGTGTTGTATACCTCCGCATCCAGGGTCAGGCCCGTGCCGATAAGGGAGGCGCCGCTTCCGGTGAAGTAGGCACCGGTGGAGATGGCCACGGCGCCGCCGTGGGGCAGTGGGAAAGTCTGCTGAGAGTAGCCCTTGCCGCTGGTGGGCTCCCCCACGATCACCGCCGCGCCCTGCTCCTGGAGCTCGGCGGCGAAGAACTCAGCGGCGGAGTAGGTGTTGGCGTTGACCAGCACCGCCATGGGCAGTTCCACACAGTCCGCGTCGGAGTTGGTGATCTCCTCGTGGCCCGCCCGGTCGCGGCTGATGAAGATGGGCCCCTCGGGCAGCAGGAAGTCCAGCATGTCGGTGAGCTGGCTCAGGTAGCCGCCGCCGTTGTCCCGCATGTCAAAGACCAGCGCCTCCGCCCCCTGCTCCTGGAGCTGGGTGACGGCCTCCTCCAGCCGCTGGGCGCTGTGGTCGTAGAAGTTGAGCAGGCGCACATAGCCCACCTTTCCCTCCAGCATCCGGCTCTCCACCGGATCGGTCTCCAGCTCGGCCCGCTCCACCTCCACGGTGCGGGCCGCCCCGTCCTCCCCCAGCACCTCCAGGGTGACGGTGGTGCCCGCCTCCCCCTGGATGAGATTCGCGCCCTCATAGCGGGACTCTCCCGCCAGGGAGACGCCGTCTACAGCGGTGATGACCTCCCCGGCTTCCAACCCAGCCGCCTCGGCAGGGCCTCCGGTCTCCACTCCGAGGATATAGAGTCCCTCCTCCCGTGTGTAGTTGACGGTAATCCCAACCCCCACATACTGGTTGGTGCGGCGCTGGTTCTGGGCCTCCAGCTCCTCCGCCGTCAGGTAGTAGCTCCAGCGGTCGCCCAGGCGGGACACCATGCCCTCCAGGGCGGCGTCCACCACCTCTGTCTCGTCATATTCCCCCACAAAGAGGGTGTTGACCAGCCGTAGCCCCTCCACCAGGGAACGCCCGCCCTCCCCCATCCAGGCACGGACGGCCAGGAGTCCGCAGCCCAGCACGGCAGCGGCGGTGAGTGCAATGGCCAGCAGAAGCTGGGCCAGGGAAAAACGTTTCTTTCGCACGGGATCAGATCCTTTCCAGAAAAACCAGCGCGGGCGGAATTTCCACAGCAACGCGGCCCTGCCGCTATCCGGACATTACCAGGGGTGGGTCAGGCTCAGGCTGGGGAACTTGCTCTCCGGGTCCACACGGGTGTAGTTGTCCCGCACCTCCAGGTGCAGGTGGTTGCCCGTGGAGCTGCCGGTGGTGCCCACATAGCCGATGGTCTGGCCCTGGGACACCATCTGCCCCTCGCTCACCGCCCGGGAGCTCATGTGGGCGTAGAGGGTGGAGTTGCCGTTGCCGTGGTCGATAACCACATAATTGCCGTAGGAGTAATGATAGGCGGAGGTGACCACCTGTCCGCTCTTGCAGGCCTGAATGGGGGTGCCGCCGGGGGCGGGGATGTCGATGCCGGTATGGCTGTGGGCCTTGCCGGTGATGGGGTGAATGCGGTAGCCGAACAGGGAGGTCAGCCGGTAGTAGCCGGGCAGCGGCCACAGGTAGTTGGTCTCCGAGTCGATGGTGACATTGTTCTGCCGGCGCTCCTCCTCCAGTTGCTTCTGCTTCCGGGCGATCTCCGCCTGGATCTCCGCCGCGCCCTCCATCTCGTCGTCCAGCTGGCGGTTGAGCTCCGCCGCGTCGGCATTGATCTGGTCCAGCAGCTTCTGGGCCTCCGCCACCTTGGCCTGCTGCTCCGCCTTCTTGGCCTCCTGCTGGTCCTTGGCCGCCTGCTCCTCCGCACGGGCGCTCTCCAGCTCCGCCTGAAGCCGCTCCAGCTCCTGCCGGGCCGCGGTCAGCTCCTCCATGACCTGGTTGTCGTAGTCCATCACCGCGTCAATGTCCGCCAGACGGTCCAGCATGTCGGAGAAGTTCTCGGCGTTGAAGAGGATGGACCAATAGGATACCGTCCCCTCCTCCTCCATGGCGCGCACCCGCTCGCAGAACAGCTCATACTGGGCCTGCTCTTTGGCCTCCGCCTCCCTGCGCTCCGCCTCTTTCTGGGCGATTTCCTGGTCATAGTAGGAGATCTGCGCGTTGATGCTGTCCAGCTCGGCATTGATGGCTTCCAACTGCTGCTGCAGGAGCTGCCGCCTCTGCTGGGCAGCCGCCTGGTCCTCCTTCACGTCGGCCAGCTGGTTCTTCAACTCCTGCTGCTTGACCTGGCTCTCCCGCTGCTCCTCCTTCAGCGCGTCGATCTCGCTCTGCGTCACCGCGCCCACGCCGCCGGCGATCATGCTGATCATGGGCAGCAGCAGCAGGAGGGCCATCACCACGGCCAGCCCGGCCACAAACACCCGGCGCCACTCGATTTTCTGTTTCTGGGGTCTCTTTTTCTGACTCTGCTTCTTTGCCACGTTGCCGCTCCTTTTATGTCCGTTCCATTACCAATTATAGGCCCGAATGAAGGGAAGATTGGGATAACATGCCTCGGGGTCCGTCCGCTGGCCGTTGAGGCGCACCTCGTAGTGGAGGTGGGGGCCCGTCACGTTGCCGGTGTCGCCCACGGCGCCGATGGTCTGGCCCTGGGTCACCAGCTCCCCCTCGCTCACCGCCCGCGAGGACATGTGGGCGTAGAGGGTGGTGGTGCCGTCCCCGTGGTCGATGACCACGAAGTTGCCGTAGGACCAGTTGGCGCCGGCGCCATACTCCGACATGATGACCTGTCCGCCCCTGGCCGCGTAGATGGGGACGCCGGTGGAGGCGGCCACGTCAATGCCGGTGTGGCTGTTTGGCACGTGATCCACCGGGTGCATCCGGTAGCCGAAGGCCGAGGTCAGCTTCAAATTGGACGCGGGCAGGGGCCACAGCCAGCCGTCGCCGGTAGGCGGGAGCTGGACGTTGTTCTGCTTCCGCTGCTCCTCCAGCTCCTTCTGCTTCCGGGCGATGTCCGCCCCGATGGCGGCCCACTCCGCGTTCTCTGCGTCCAACTGCCGGTTGACCTCCGCCACATCGGCGTTGATCTGGTCCAGCAGCTTCTGGGCCTCCGCCACCTTGGCCTGCTGCTCCGCCCTCTTGGCCTCCTGCTGCTCCCTGGCCGCCTGCTCCTCCGCGCGGGCGCTCTCCAGCTCCGCCTGAAGCCGCTCCAGCTCCTGCCGGGCCGCGGTCAGCTCCTCCATGACCTGGTTGTCGTAGTCCATCACCGCGTCCACATCGGCCAGACGGTCCAGCAGGTCGGAGAAGTCCTCGGCGTTAAAGAGGATGGACCAGTAGGACACCGTCCCCTCTTCCTCCATGGCGCGCACCCGCTCGCAGAACCGCTCATACTGGGCCTGCTCTTTGGCCTCCGCCTCCCTGCGCTCCGCCTCTTTCCGGGCGATCTCCCCGTCATAGTAGGAGATCTGCGCGTTGATGCTGTCCAGCTCGGCATTGATTGCCTCTAACTGCTGCTGTAGGAGCTGCCGCTTCTGCTGGGCGGCCGCCTGGTCCTCTTTCACGTCAGCTAGCTGCTCTTTCAGCTCCTCCTGCCGGACCTGGCTCTCCGCCTGCTCGGCCTTCAGCGCGTCGATCTCGCTCTGGGCCGCCGCCCGCACCTGCCGGGCCAGCCCGCCCCAGGCGGGAACCAGCAGCGCGGCCGTCAGCAGGGCGCATGCCGCCCGCCGAAGGGATCTGTCAAACGCCATGGAAGCCTCCTTTTGCCGCTGCCGTTATACCTGCAGGAACTTGCGGATGGCCAGCACCGAGCCGCCCGCGCCGATGACGAAGCCGGTGAGGACGAACACGCCCAGCACCCGTAAAGCCATGGGCTGGAAGGGCAGCACGGTGATCAGGGAGATGGTGTCCGAGCCGCTGATGGCGCTGCCCACCAGCACATAGATGCCCCACTGGAGGAAGAAGGCCACCACCGCACCCACCAGCCCCAGGATCAGGCCCTCAAAGACGAAAGGCCAGCGGACAAAGGCGTTGGTGGCGCCGCACATCTTCATGATGGCGATCTCCTCCCGCCGGTTGAAGGTGGCCAGCTTGATGGTGTTGGCGATAATAAACAGGCTCACCGCCAACAGGATCACCACTAGGATCACGGCCACCGCCCCGGCGATGTTGCGGATGACGGTGAAGCCCTCGGCGATCTCGGGGGCTGATTTAGTCTTGGCCACGCCGGTTACCTCTTTTATCGCGTTCTCTGTCTCAGTCAGCTTGCTGATGTCGTCCAGATAGACGTGGAACCGGTCCCGATACACATCGGAGGGCAGGCCGTCAAACAGCTCGTTGCCCTCATAATCGGCCTCAAACTCCTCTTGGGCCTGCTCCTTGGTCATGAATTCCGCCCGGGCCACGTTGGGTACCGCCTCGATGTCGTCCTGGAGGGCTTTGGCCTCCTCCTGGGTGAGGCTCTCGTCGATGTACGCCGTGAATTGGTTCTCGGCCTCCAGATCGCTGAACATGTTCTCCGCATTCACCGCCACCAGGGTAAAGGAGCCCATGATGAGCAGGCAGCAGATAATCATGCAAACCGCGGCGAAGGACATAAAGCCGTGAGTGAAGATGCTGTGGAAGCCCTCGGAGAGGAAATAGCCGAAATCATATCGTTGTCTCATTGTTGTAATACCCGCCCGTCTCGTCGCTGATGATCCTGCCGTTCTCAATGGCCACCACCCGCTTGGAGAAGCGGTTGACCAGTTCCTTCGCGTGGGTGACCACCAGCACGGTGGTACCCAGCTCGTTGATGCGCTCCAGCAGCATCATGATCTCCAGGGA
>CEAE01021863.1_pt1 | contig 21856 bp, 16 predicted proteins | sample 554951 | NCBI WGS metagenome assembly CEAE01 (sample SAMEA3182076, study PRJEB8094) | gut metagenome | biome: human; feature: gut; material: Stool; isolation source: human stools | place: Canada | collected 2012-03-28
TGGCAAGGTGGCGCTCTACCAGATGAGCTACACTCGCAACAGCAGGGTTTATATTAGCAGATTTTCTCCCCGCTGTCAATACTTTTTTATTTTTTCGCTTCCACAGTCTCACGGCCTGTGGGTGGACCGGGATCAGGCCGCCTCTCCGCACTGGGGGACCAGATCGCTCCGCCAGGAATACCCCGCCCCGGTCAGCTCCCCGTCCGTCCAGAAGCGGAGGTCCCCCTCCTGGGTCAGGTCCACATGACGCCAGCCGCCGTCCGTCTCCACCACGTTCCACTGGTGGGCCGTTCCGTTCAGCTGCCCGTCCACCACCACGCAGTTCAGCTCCGCCTGGGCACACAGCAGGGCAAAGGACAGGGCCAGCCCCTGGCTGTCCGCCCCGCTCCCCAGCAGCGCGTCATAGGCGGTGGAGCCTCCCGCCGGGTCGTATGCTCCGGCCAGTCCGGCCAGACACGCCAGACGCTCCCGGACAGAAGTGCCGGCACACTCCTCCGCCAGGCGCTCCGCCTCCCGCCGGAGGGAGTTGCGCTGGCTCTCCAGGGTCTCCCGGGACTTGGGATAGGTCAGCAGGATCTCCACGATCCTGCGCGGCCCGCTCTCCGGATACATGGCAATCTCCGCCTCCGGCATTCCCAGGGCGGAGGCCGGGTCGGAGAGGTAGGCCTCCCGCACCAGCTGCCGGAGATAGGCCTCGTCCTCCTCAAAATAGCTGATGCGCAGCACCACCTCCGGGGAGAAGGCGGCCAGGGCCTCGCTCAGCTCACTGCGGATGGCCGAGGCTCCCGTGGCGTCTGTGATGGCAGCCACCTGCTCCCGGCTGCGGCGGTAGGTGATGTGTACGTCCGCTTCATAGCTGCCCACGATGGGAGCCACATTATATTTGATGTACTCCACCGCATACGCCCCCAGAGGATCCTCCTGGACCACCTCCAGGCAGGCCTCGTCCAGCAGGGCCCGCACGTCCGGTTCCTCCCCGTCAAAGCGGATGGAGCCGCTCTCCGCCCCCCGGTTGATGAAGTAGATCAAGCCGTTGACCACATCCTGATAGCTCTCCGCCCGCAGGGTGTTGGCATCCCCCTCGGACACCAGAGTTGCGCTGTGAGGCTCGACAGAGCCGTACTCCCGGGTCAGCATCGAAGCGCAGCCGGTCAGCAGCAGGGACGCCGCCAGCACTCCGGAGAGGATCGTTCCCTTCATGCGTCTCCTCCCAGTGCGGTCACATTCCCAGCTCCTCGCCGATGAGGACCACCTCCATGGTCTCCACCGGCGTGGGCCGGCCCCAGATCACCGACAGGCCCCGGCAGATCCGCTCCGGGCTCTTGCAGTCATAACAGCGGTCGGCCTTGACCGCGCAGGGGGTCTTTCTCCCCAGGCGCTGGGCGTTCTTTGGAGCGGCCACGTTCCGCGCCCGCCACAGGGCCCGGTCATAATCCGGCTCGATCTTGTTGACCCCGACCACAAGGTACACCCTCTTGTGGCCGTACACCGAGGAGGCGATCCGGTTGCAGGTCCCATCGATGTTGACCAGCTCCCCGGTCTCTGCCACGCCGTTGGCGGAGGTCAGATAGACCTCAGTTCCGGCCGCATCCTCCAGGCCGCCTCCCTCCCAGTGCCACACCACCCGGTTGTGGGCAGACAGACGGGGATAGAGCCCCATGGCTTTGACGGTCATAGAGCCGCCGATCCCCACCGTGGTCCCATCGATCTGCCGGTCCAGGTAATCCGCCGCCGCCTGTGCGGTGGCAAAATAGCTGCTCCGGATGCCGCGGTCCTCCAAATTTTTTCTCAGCCTCTCAATGTCTGCCATGTCCTGCTCCTCTCCGGGCCAGGGGCCCTGTGTTTTCTGTCTCAGATCTCGTTTTTCTGATAGGTCTTAAAGCCGTTTCCGGTCACCTCATGGGCGTTGCAGACGATGATAAACGCGTTGGGGTCCACATCGAAGATCAGTTCCTTCAGGGATACGATCTCCTTCTGCTTGAAGGCGCACATCAGCACCCGCTTCTTGTCCCCAGAGTATGCGCCCTCGCCCTTCAGGATGGTGACGCCCCGGTCCATCCGCTGCACAATGGCCTCAGAGATCTCCCGGTCGAAGTTGCTGATGATATAGGCAACCTTGGCCGTGTCCAGCCCATACAGCACCGCGTCCGTGACATAGGCGGAGACCACCTGGGCAATGATGCCGTACAGGGCGGTGGTGATGTTGCCGAAGGCCACGGCCACCAGAAGGATCACTGCCATATCCACCACCAGCAGCAGCTTGCCCATAGATGCCCAGGGCAGCTTCAGCTTGACCAGGCGGGCGATCAGATCGGTGCCTCCGGTGGTGGCTCCTTGGGCAAAAATGATGCCCAGGGCCAAACCGATCATGGCCCCGCCGCAGACCGCCGCCAGCATCTGATCCATGGGCTCATAGTGGATCAGGGCCAGCACGTCCACCGCGGCGGAGGACAGGACCATGGAGTACAGGGAGCTTACCAGCAGATGTCCGCCGATGTACTTCCAGCCCAGGATAAACAGGGGGATATTCAGCACAAACACAAAGGCGCCGATGGGGATGACGGGGAGATAGGCGTTGACAACCTGACCCACGCCAGTGATCCCGCCAAAGCCGATGAGGTTGGGGGTATAGAACCAGTCAAAGCCGATGGCGTATAAAATGGAACCCACCGTGATCCAAAAATAAGAGACTGCTGTCTTTTTTAACATTGCTTGTTTCATAGGCATCATCCTTTCCTCTCCTCCCCTGCGGCCAAGCCGCGGGATCTCCACTCCAACTTATCACAGAGACACAGCTTTCTGTTTTATCACTCCAAGCCCGGACCGGCTGTTACTCCAGAAGGGACAGCTGCTTCTCCCCCCGGTCCTCCTCCCGCAGGATGGCCCCGGCCACAGGCAGGCTGCGGGCCCGGTAGCGGGCAGCGTTGACGATGGCGGTCTCTGCCAGGGGCAGGACCTGGGTGACCGTCCGCTTGGGCTTGAGGGCCATGACGTTCACTCCCTGGGTGGTGCGGGTGGTCTTGGGGGCCAGGACGGCGGTGTGGAACACCATGCACCGCCCATCGCTGGAGTACAAAGCCAGCTCCAGCTCCTCCCGCAGCAGGAAGGCCGTCACCAGGGGCGACTTGTCGGAATAGGCCCCGGTCAGCTTCTTCCGCCGGGTCTGGGTCTGATAGGCGGACAGCTCCACCCGGGCTGTCTTGCCGTTCTCAAAGCAGAACAGCAGCTGGCCGGAGTAGTCCCCCGGGATGCAGGCCCACAGGACCCGCTCCTCCCCATCCATCCCCAGCTTGGTGGGAAGGTAGTCGCCCAGAACGCTGGCCTTACTGTCGTCAAACTCACTCAGCCGGGTCTTGTAGCACTGCTGACGGTCGGTGAACACCAGCAGCTCATCCCGGTTATTTCCCTCCCAGTACAGGAAGGGGCCGTCCCCTTCCTTATATTTCTGGTCGCTGGCCATCCGCAGGGACTGGGGCGTGATTTTCTTCAAATAGCCCTCCCGGGACAGGAACAGGTGCACAGGATAGTCGGGGGTGTCGTCCTCCTCCCCCTGGGCGTTCTCCGCCTCGTACTCATAGAGGATGTCGGTGCGGCGGGGCACGGCGTACTTCTTCCTGACCTCGGTCAGCTCGCCGATGATGATCTTTCGGATGCGCTTTGGGTCGTTGACCGTGGCCTGGAGGTCCTCGATCTCCGCCTCCAGGGAGTCCACTTCCTGGGTGCGCTTCAGGATGTACTCCTTATTGATGTTGCGCAGGCGGATGTCGGCCACATACTCCGCCTGGACCTGGTCGATCCCGAAGCCGATCATCAGGTTGGGGACCACCTCCGCGTCCTCCTCTGTCTCCCGGATGATCTGGATGGCCCGGTCGATGTCCAGCAGGATGCGCCGCAGGCCCTGGAGCAGATGCAGCTTGTCCTGCTTCTTCTTCATGTTGAAGTACACCCGGCGGCGGACCGAGTCCGCCCGCCACGCGGTCCACTCCTCCAAAATTTCCCGCACCCCCATCACCCGGGGCATCCCGGCGATGAGGACGTTGAAGTTGCAGGACTGGGAATCCATCAGCGGAGTCATGCGGAACAGCTTGCTCATCAGCTTGTCCGGGTCGGTCCCCCGCTTCAGGTCGATGGCCAGTTTCAGGCCGGTCAGGTCGGTCTCATCCCGCATATCGGCGATCTCTTTGATCTTGCCCGCCTTGACCAGCTCCGAGACCTTGTCCATAATGGCCTCCGAGGTGGTGGAGTATGGGATCTCATAGACCTCGATCAGGTTCTCACTCTTGAGATAGCGCCACTTGGCCCGCACCTTGAAGGAGCCCCGCCCGGTGCGGTAGATCTCACCCAGGGCGGCCGCGTCGTATATCAGCTCGCCGCCGGTGGGGAGATCCGGGGCCTTCAGGGTGGAGAGGATGTCGTGGTCCGGGTTTTTCAGAAAGGCGATGGTGGTATCGCACACCTCGCCCAGGTTGAAGCCGCACAGGTTGCTGGCCATGCCCACCGCGATGCCCTGGTTGGCGCTCACCAGCACATTGGGGAAGGTGGTGGGCAGCAGGGCGGGCTCCTTCAGCTTGCCATCATAGTTGTCCACGAAGTCCACTGTGTCCTGATCAATGTCCCGGAACAGCTCGCCGCAGATGGTGTCCAGCTTGACTTCGGTGTACCGGCTGGCCGCCCAGGCCATATCCCGGGAGTACACCTTACCAAAGTTGCCCTTGCTGTCCACAAAGGGATGGAGCAGCGCGCCATAGCCCCGGGACAGGCGGACCATGGTATCATAGATGGCCGCATCTCCGTGGGGGTTGAGCTTCATGGTGGCCCCCACCACGTTGGCCGACTTGGTCCGCGCCTTGGTCAGCAGCCCCATGTCGTACATGGTGTACAGCAGCTTCCGGTGGGAGGGCTTGAAGCCGTCGATCTCCGGGATGGCCCGGGAGACGATGACCGACATGGCGTAGGGCATATAGTTGACTTCCAGCGTCTCAGTAATGGGCTGCTCCAGCACCTCGGCGTGGAGGCCCATCACGTTGGGATGATTCGTTTTTTTCGCCCCCTCCGCGGGGGTTTTCTTCTTTGCCATTTTTGTCCGTCCTTATTGTATGCCCCATTTCAGGGGATTTTCTTGGAGATCTTTGCGGATCCATGCTGTGGCTGCAACAGCCGCACCGGGCCCTGCGGCCCAAAAGCTGTCTTGCGTGTCTTACGAAATATCCGCCAGCTCCAGATACTTATATCCATTATCCGCGATGTGGCTCTTGCGGCCCTGGAGGTCGTCTCCCAGCAGCAGGTCGAAGAAATAGGCAGTGCGCTCCACATCCTCGGGCATGACCTTGATGAGGCGGCGGGTGGCCGGGTTCATGGTGGTCAGCCACATCATATCCGGCTCGTTCTCGCCCAGGCCTTTGGAGCGCTGGATGTCGTACTTCTTCCCCTCCAGCCCGGCCACAATATCCATCTTTTCCTTGTCGGAGTAGGCAAACCAGGTCTTTTCCTTACAGGTGATCTCGTACAGTGGGGATTCAGCAATATACACATACCCCTTTTGGATCAGGGTGGGGGTCAGGCGATAGAGCATGGTGAGGATCAGGGTACGGATCTGGAACCCGTCCACATCGGCGTCCGTACAGATGACAACCTTGTTCCAGCGCAGATTCTCCAGGTCAAAGGCGGCCAGGTCCTTCACGTGCTTATCCTTCACCTCCACGCCGCAGCCCAGCACCTTCAGCAGGTCGGTGATGATCTCGCTTTTGAAGATCTTGGCGTAGTCAGCTTTCAGGCAGTTGAGGATCTTGCCCCGCACGGGCATGATCCCCTGGTACTCCGCGTCCCGGCTGAGCTTGACCGCGCCCATGGCGGAGTCGCCCTCCACGATATACAGCTCCCGGCGGGACACATCCTTGGTGCGGCAGTCTACGAACTTCTGTACCCGGTTGGAGATGTCCATGGAGCCGGACAGCTTCTTTTTGATGTTCAGCCGGGTGCGCTCCGCCGTCTCCCGGGATCGCTTGTTGATCAAAACCTGCTCGGCGATCTTCTGTGCATCCTGGGGATTTTCGATGAAATAGACCTCCAGCTGGGCGCGGAGGAAGTCGGTCATGGCCTCCTGAACAAATTTGTTGTTGATGGCCTTCTTGGTCTGGTTCTCATAGCTGGTCTGGGTGGAGAAGTTGTTGGACACCAGCACCAGGGCGTCCTGGATGTCGTTGAAGCTGATCTTCGCCTCATTTTTCTGATATTTGTTCTGCTGCTTCAGATAGGCGTCCAGGGCGGAGACAAAGGCCGATTTCATGGCCTTCTCCGGAGAGCCTCCGTGCTCCAGCCAGGACGAGTTGTGGTAGTGCTCCACCACCGACACCCGGTTGGAGAAGCAGAAGGAGACGGACAGCTTCACCTTGTACTCCGGCTTATCCGCCCGGTCCCGGCCCTTCCGCTCCGTCTGCCAGAACACCGGCTGGGTGAGGGGCTCTTCCCCCGCCAGCTCGGTCACATAGTCCAGGATCCCATTGTCATACCGGAAATCCGTGGTGGAAAACCTCCCGGCGGAGGTCTCCTCCCGGAAGCGGAAGGTCACCCCCGCGTTCACCACCGCCTGCCGCTTCATCACGTCGGTGTAGTAGTCCACGGGGATGTCGATGTCGGTAAAGACCTCCAGATCGGGCTTCCAGCGGAAGATGGAGCCCGTCTTTTTTCCCCGGTCTGTGGGCTCCTTGTGCAGGCCGCCCACATTTTCTCCCTTTTCAAAGTGGAGGGTGTATTTGAAGCCGTCCCGCCAGACGGACGCGTCAAAATATTCGCTGGCATACTGGGTGGCACAGGAGCCAAGGCCGTTCAGGCCCAGGGAGTACTCATAGTTGTCCCCATCTCCGCCGTACTTTCCGCCGGCGTACAGCTCGCAGAACACCAGCTCCCAGTTATATTTCTGCTCTTTCTCATTCCAGTCCACCGGACAGCCCCGTCCCTGGTCCTCCACCTGGATGGACCGATCCAGGAACCGGGTGACGGTGATCAGACTGCCGTGACCCTCCCGGGCCTCATCGATGGCATTGGACATGATCTCAAAGACCGCGTGCTCACAGCCCTCCAGGCCGTCTGATCCGAAAATCACCCCCGGGCGCTTCCGCACCCGGTCCGCCCCCTTCAGGGCGGAGATGGACTCATTGCCGTAACTTGCTTTCTTCTGCGCCATAGCTTCCTCTTCCTCACTGCTTCCTTGAAAAATCCATACGATAACAGAATAATGATACCTCATTTTCCGGGGAAAAGTCAAGGAACCCCAGCCTGCTCCCAAACCACAGGGTATAAAATCTATGATTCCACCCAAAACTGTACCACAAAGGAGGGCAAAAAATGGGTTGTTTTCAGGTGTTTGAGGACCATGAGGGGATCGAGGCAGACATTCTCCGCCGGCTCGCCGGTCTGGGCGGCAGGCCGGAGGCCCGCTCTGCCGGTCAGCGGCCCGCCCTGCTGGTGGTCTCCCCCCGCGCCGCCCTCCGCGGTCCCATCGCAGCCGCCTGCCGCACCGCCCTGCTGCCCGGGGATCCGCCCCTGCCAGAGCTGGAACTCCAGGCCGCCAGCGCCGTCAGCTATGGCGCAGGCCCCCGCAACACCCTCACCATCTCCAGCCGGACCGTGGACCGGCTTTGGGTGGCCCTTCAGCGGGAGCTGGTCACCGTCCAGGGACAGGTGGTGGAGCGGCAGGAGTTCCCCTGGCGTCTCTCTCCCGGGGCCTCCCCCCAGGCGGCGCTGGCAGTGGCCGGGGCCCTTCTGCTGCTGGGGATCCCCCCGGAGCAGCTCGCCGCCCCCTCCCAGTAAAATCCTGTCCCTCCGCTTGACAAACCTACCAGTCTGATCTATAATAGAAATACCCCTCCCCCGGGGGGTGTTATCGCTGTGGATCTCATTACGAGGGCGGCAAAGCCGCCCCTCCGGAAATTCTCCGCTTTGCTCCGAATTTGCGCCGCACTCGCGGCGGGGCGCACAGCACCCTTCATGGGCGGAGCAGACAGAAATCACGAGGTGATACAATGAAACAAAAATTTAACGTCACAGGCATGACCTGTTCTGCCTGCTCCGCTCATGTGGAAAAGGCGGTCAGCAGGCTGGATGGCGTGCAGAAGGCTGAGGTCAGCCTGATGACCAACTCCATGACCGTCCAGTACGACGAGGACGTCCTCTCCCCCGGCGGCATCATCGACGCCGTCATCCACGCGGGCTATGGGGCCTCCCTGCCTGAGACAGCCGCCGTCAAGGCCGCCGCTGCCCGGCCCGAGGCCCGTCTGGAGGAAGAGCTCTCCGCCATGAAGCACCGGCTGATCTGGTCCTTCGTCTTTCTGGTCCCCCTGTTCTACATCTCCATGGGCCACATGATGGGTGCTCCCCTGCCCAGCTTCCTTCTGGGCATGGAAAACGCGGTGGCCTTTGGCCTGACCCAGCTGCTGCTCACCCTGCCAATTATGTATCTCAACGACAAATACTATCAAGTCGGCTTTCAGACCCTGCTCCACCGGGCGCCCAACATGGACTCCCTCATCGCTGTGGGCTCCGCCGCCGCCGTGGTATACGGCGTGTTCGCCATCTATCAGATGGGCTACGGGCTGGGACACGGAGATCTGGAGTTGGCAGCGCAGTACCACATGGACCTGTATTTTGAGTCCGCCGGCATGATCCTCACCCTCATCACCCTGGGCAAGTTCCTGGAGACCCGCTCCAAGGGCAAGACCAGCCAGGCCATCACCCGTCTGATGGATCTGGCCCCCAAGACCGCCGCCGTCCTGCGGGATGGGCAGGAGGTGGAGATCCCCGTGGAGGAGGTCCGGGTGGGCGACCGCATCGTGGTCCGCCCCGGCCAATCCATCCCGGTGGACGGCGTGATCGTGGAGGGCAGCTCCGCCGTGGATGAGTCCGCCCTCACCGGTGAGTCCATCCCGGTGGACAAGGGCCCCGGGGACACGGTGGCCGCCGCCGCCATCAACCGCTCCGGCTCCTTCACCTTTGAGGCCAGCCGGGTGGGCGAGGACACCACCCTGGCCCAGATGATCCGTCTGGTGGAGGAGGCTTCCTCCTCCAAGGCCCCCATCTCCAAGCTGGCCGACAAAGTGGCCGGAGTCTTTGTCCCAGTGGTCATGGCCATCGCCGCCGTCACCGCCCTGGTCTGGTTCGTGGCCAGCGGCTATGACGTCACCCGGGCCCTCACCGCCGGGGTGGCAGTCCTGGTCATCTCCTGCCCCTGCGCCCTGGGCCTGGCCACCCCCGTAGCCATCATGGTGGGGACAGGCAAGGGGGCGGAGAACGGCATCCTGATCAAATCCGCCGAGGCTCTGGAGACTCTGCACACCGTCAACACCGTGGTGCTGGACAAGACCGGCACCCTCACCCAGGGCAGGCCGGTGGTCACCGACATCCTCCCCGGCCAGGACATGGACGAGGAGGGGCTGCTCATCCTGGCCGCCTGTCTGGAGGGGCCCTCGGAGCACCCTCTGGCCGCCGCCATTGTGGAAGAAAGCAGAAAGCGGGACCTCCCCATCACCGCCGTTGGCGGATTCACCGCCGTCCACGGCCGGGGCGTCCGGGCTGTGCTGAGCGGCCGGACCTTCCTGGGCGGAAACCGGGCTATGATGGAGGAAGCCGGCGTAGAGTTCGGCCCCTTCCCTGCCCGGGCGGAGGCGCTGGCCGAGCAGGGCAAGACGCCCCTGTACTTTGCCGACGAGCACCGGGTGCTGGGCCTCATCGCCGTGGCTGACACCCCCAAGCCCACCAGCGCCGACGCGGTGGCCGCCTTCCGCCAGCTGGGGCTGGAGGTGGTCATGCTCACCGGCGACAACCAGCGCACCGCCGACGCCATCGGCCGTCAGCTGGGGGTCACTCAGGTGATGGCCGAGGTCCTCCCCCAGGACAAGGAGCGCATGGTCCGCCAGCTCCAGGAGGAGGGCCGGAAGGTCGCCATGGTGGGGGACGGCATCAACGATGCCCCCGCCCTGGCCCGGGCCGACGTGGGCCTTGCCATCGGGGCGGGCACCGATGTGGCCATCGAGAGTGCGGACATCGTCCTGATGAAGTCCGAACTGCTGGACGCCGCCGCCGCGGTGGAGCTCAGCCGGGCCTCCATCCGGAACATCAAGGAGAACCTGTTCTGGGCCTTCTTCTACAACTCCATCGGCATCCCCCTGGCCGCCGGCGTATTCTACCCCCTGCTGGGCTGGCAGCTCAACCCCATGTTTGCCGCCGCCGCCATGAGCCTGAGCTCGGTATGCGTGGTATCCAATGCCTTGCGCCTGCGCTTTTTCAAAAGCAAATTCAAATCTGTTGCCCCGCCGGAGCAGTCTCCCTGCCAGGGGAGCTGTCCCGTTGACATCACCACGGAACTGCCAGAAGAACACAAGGAGGAAAAAACTATGACCAAGACCCTGAATATTGAAGGCATGATGTGCGCCCACTGCGTGGCCCATGTGGAGAAGGCCCTGTCCGCCCTGGGAGGCGTGACCGCCGCCAAGGCCGACCTGGAGGGCAAATGCGCCACCGTCACCCTGGCCGCCCCGGTCTCCGATCAGGAGCTGAAGGATGCGGTCACCGAGGCCGGATACGAGGTGGTGTCCATCCAGTGAAGGCAGACCACACCCAGGTGACCCGGCTTTTAAAGACCGCCCGGGGACAGATCGACGGCATTTTGAAGATGGTGGAGGAGGACCGCTACTGCCTGGAGGTGTCCAGCCAGATCATGGCCGCCCAGTCCATCCTGAAAAAAGCAAACCGCATGGTGCTCAAGGCCCACATGGACTGCTGCGTCCGGGAGGCTGTCGCCTCCGGCGCGCCGGACGAGAAGCTGGAGGAGCTGGCCGCCCTGCTGGATAAGCTGGCTGACTGAGCCCCAGCCACGATCAACCGCAAAGGACCGCCGCGGCAACTTGCCGCGGCGGTCCTTTTATCGTTATCCCTGATAGAGGGCAGCTGCCGCGCCGCCGTCAAACAGGCGGTCATACTGCATCCGCTGGTAATCCTCGATCTTCCCGGTATAAGCGTTGGTCTCCAGATGGCTGTATGCCTCCCCCAGGGCGTCGGTGTAGCCCACAAAGGTGAGGGCGGGCAGCGTCTTTTGCAGGTCCCACAGGAAGGCCCCATAGGGGTCTCCCTCGATCCCGGCATAGCGCAGCAGGTACTGCCCCAAAAAGTTCAGACTGGTTTCCTCCGGTCCGTCCCACTCCACAGGGTAGTTGGCCCACAGCACAAAGGGCACCCGGAAGCGGCCCATGTACTGCTCCATGGTCATGTCCTCCTGCCGCACCCCATAGGCCCGGTCCAGGAACTCCTGCTCCACCGAGGGCTGGTGGTCCCCGAACATCAGCAGAATGGTGGGCTCCTCCTGCCGGGAGAAGTAGTCGATCAGCTGCTGAAAGGCCCGGTCCGTCTCATTGGCCAGGGTCAGATACTGCTCCGCCATGGGATATTTCCCCGGCGCGTCCGTCAGCTGCACCCGAGTGGGGTAGTCCTCCACGGTATAGCTGCCGTGGTTCTGGATGGTCACGTTGAACAGGAACAGGGGCTCCCCCTCCGCCTTGTGCTCAAACTCCCAGATGATCTGCTCAAAATCGGAGCGGTCGCTGACATAGCCGTGCTCCATGCTCTGGGGCACATCCATGTCCTCCCCGCACTTGAACTGGTCGAAGCCCAGCCGGGGATAGGCTCGGTCCCGCTGCCAGGAGGTCCGCTCCCCCGGATGGAAGGCCAGAGTCCGGTACCCCGCCTCCCGCAGGAGCGAGGCCATGGAGGGGGCGTCGTCCAGGATGTACTGCTGATAGGGGATGCTCCCCGAGGGCAGGAAGGCCATGGAATTTCCAGTGAGAAATTCAAATTCGCTGGCGCTGGTCCCCGCCCCAAACACTGAGGTGTAGGCGTGCCCCCACACCCCGTTGTCCAGGGTGCGGAAGGTGTCGGTGACGCTCTCACTGAGGGACAAGTTCCCAAACTCCTCAAAATCAGCCCAGGATTCGTTCATAATGGCCACGATATTGGGGTGTTCCGCCCCCACTGCGGCCGGCTTCTCGGGAACCACCTGGTCCAGGATCTGTCCCAGACGCTGCGGGGTCATGTCCTCTGGCTCCTCCACCTGCATAAATTCCGTGTTCCGCAGAAAGACCGCCAGGGCCCCGCCGGTGCGGTAGGCCCCCGCCTGGTCCCACACATCTGTTTTCACACCGAAGGCCCCTAGCCGCTCCGGCCGGACCACCGGGACCAGACACAGCGCCCCGGCCAGCAGGCAGACCGCCCGGGTCCGCAGGCCGCTCCGCCCCGCCCAGGCGCACCCCCGCAGCAGCCAAATCAGCCCCGCGATCAGCGCCAGCCCCACCGCCATCTGCCAGGTAGGCCGGTAGGAGTAGCTCCCGGACACCGCCGCGGCGGTCCCCAGGGCCGTCAGGTCCCAGGGGAGCACCGGGCTGCCCCGGTACAGGGCCACAAAGTAGTTGGCCGTCCCCCACAGTCCGCACAGAATATGGAGGAGCACACAGCACACCGCCGGCCGGCCGGTGAGGCCGCACATCAGAAAATAGAGGGCCCCCACGCAGATCACATTGGCAAGAGCCGCCCCCGGAGCCGTCTGCCAGGGCCAGGCTCCATAGAGAAACTGCATCAAATAAAATGCAGTGACAGGGGGCAGCAGAAAGAGGGCCGTCCTCAGCAGACGGAAGGACAGCTCCTCCCGGTGGATCACAGATTTTTTCACCATCATATCGGCGCTCCTGTTTATTTTACTTTCATTTTACATGATTTTTCGACACTTGTCAAAGGCTGCCCGCTCAACGGGGCCGTTTCCATCCAAATACCGGAGCACTCTGGACGGGAGGCAGGATGACCCGGGAACCTTTCCCCCTCCCCGCCGTCTAAGCTCATACAAGCATATTAAGCTTGAAAGGAGATCGTTCCCATGAAAAAGGCCCACTTTCTTCCTCTGGCGCTGGCCTGTGTGATGGCTCTGTCCGGCTGTTCTGTTCCAAAAAAGCCCTTTCGGAAGCTGACCGGGGCGGAGATCCGCTCCGCCTCTGTCCGCCTGTCGCCCCCTGACCTGACGGTCCTGATCCAGGACACGGACCATCTGGCGGAGCTTTTGCAGGAGGTGACCCTCTATGAGGCGGCTCCCTCCTACACCGAGTACGCGGGACAGGCCGCAGCCTTTACCCTGGAGCTGGATGACGGCACACAGACCACGGTCACCGCGTTCAGCCCCTTTCTGATCCTGGACGGGGTAGGATACCGGACGAAGCATGGCCCCTGTGAAGCCCTGAACCGCTATGCCAACGATCTGCTGGCAGAGGACGGCGCCCCTCTCCTGCTGACGGAGCCGCCGGCCCTGACGGTGATCTGCGGCGACACCGCTGCCGGTGCACTGCTGGGAACCTACTCCTGGCAGTGGCAGTCCTCCGGCGGTTCGTGGGAGGGCACCGCATCGGACAGCGCCCACCCGCTGGACTGCCGGAAGCTCCTCCTGCCCCTGGAGACCGGGGAGGAGACCGCCGCGCTCCGGTTCCAGGCAGAGCCCGACTCCATCGTGGACGTCCGCTGTTGGAGCGACGCCCACTGGTCTGACCCCGATGCGGAGGCGGAGCCCTGCGCCTTGGACGGAAACACCCTCCAGTTGAAGCCGGGCGGATATATCTATGAGGTCACCGCCCGGTGGGATGACAGCCAGGGCTCCAGCGGAACAGCGTGCTACGCCTTCTACATCCGGAGCTCCCACAGCAGCCTGTGCGGTTATCCTCCGGCAGACAGCCTGGGGGCAGACCCCTCCATCACCTGACCGGAACCCAGCCGGTCCCCCGCCAAAAAACCGGCCAGCGCCGAACAGATGACCAGCGCCTGAGCATCTGCGGGGGGACATCTAAGACATATTTTCAAGCGGGTGGCCGGGGTCTCCCCATCGGAACCTGCTGGTAGTCATCAAACGCAGCGATCTGCCCCATGGATACAGGAAAAGGGACCTGCCGGATCGGCGGGTCCCTTTTGTATGATCTTTTCCTGACAGCAGATCACTCCTGCTCCCAGTTGTGGTAGACATTCTGAACATCGTCGTTATCTTCCAGGAACTCCAGGAGCTTCTCCATGTTCTTGATGTCTTCCTCGTCGGTGAGCTTCACATAGTTCTGGGGGACCATCTGGACAGCCGCCTCCAGGAAGGTGTAGCCCTTAGCCTCCAGACCGGCCACCACATCATTGAAGGCGTCCGGGTCGGTGTAGATCTCAAAGACCTCGTCATCGGCCTGCATATCGTCGGCTCCGGCCTCCAGAGCGTCCATCATTACAGTGTCCTCGTCCAGGTCCTCAGAATCCATGACGATCACACCCTTGCGGTCGAAGGACCAGGACACACAGCCGGTGGCGCCCAGGCCCTTGCCGTACTTGTCCAGCAGGTGGCGGACCTCAGGCGCAGTGCGGTTGCGGTTATCCGTCAGGGCGTCCACGATAACGGCCACGCCGTTGGGGCCGTAGCCCTCGTACACCACATTCTCAAAGTTATCCGTGTTCCCGGCGCCCAGGGCCTTGTCGATGGTACGCTTAATGTTGTCATTGGGCATATTGGCCGCCTTGGCCTTGGCGATCACAGCCGCCAGGCGGGAGTTGTTGGCGGGGTCACCGCTGCCGCCGGTCTTGACCGCCACGATCATCTCGCGGGCAATTTTCGTAAAAATCTGAGAGCGCTTGGCATCCGCCGCGCCCTTGGTTTTCTGTATGTTGTGCCACTTGGAATGTCCGGACATGGTTATCTTCCCTTCTGTGAATTTCAGATCAAAAGCGACAGTATTATATCACTAGAACTCGAGTTTGACAACCCCGGTCCCACTTTTCTTGTAAGAAAAGTGGGGAAAAGAACTTTATGCGACACTACGTTTCGCCTCTGCTCATGATAGGACGTGGTTTGGTTTTCGGTTTTGATTTCAATATCTTTCTTGGGCAGGTTTCTCGTGGGGGAATTTCGCCGCCTGCGGGCGGCACGTGACTTTCCCAGCGATTGGAAAGTCCCCAAAGGATCGCCAGGGGACGCACTCCTTACACTTGCAACGGTGGCTTCCCAACACAGTATACCCTGCCTTGATTTGATTTTTGATCTTTCCGCATTTCGAGGATCTTTTCCATGTCTCTTCTGTTTGCTTTCTCATAACTCTTATTTTTCGGCAAAAATCTTTATTTCGGACACTCCTCTTCATAGAGGCGGGTCCAAGACCCGCCCTCCGTCCACAGATGGCGAAACTCCTCCCGCAAAAAACACATGAAAAATAGTTGGAGCGACCCCGATGACAGGGCCGCTCCCAGGTAAAAGAAAAGGAATGAGGATAGACGCGTCACCGCAGACCGGCGCATTTTCCGATCTGGATGATGACGGTAGGCAACAGGGCCAGGATGGCACACAGGCCGATCTGCTCCAGGGTGAAAGGGGCCACCTGGAACAGGCCCTCCAGAAAGGGGACGAATAGCACCGCCGCAAGAAAGACCACCCCTGCGGCAAAGGCAGCTAGGCTGGCCTTGTTGGACAGCAGCCCCAGGGCAAACAAGGACTGACGGCCCCGGCAGTTGAATCCATGGAACAGCCGGGCCAGGGTGAGGGTGGCGAAGGCCAGAGTCATGGCCAGGGGCGCCCCCCCACTGTTCAGCCCCAGGAAGTAGGCGGCCATGGTGGCGGCGGCAATGAGCAGGCCGTAGATACCGATGCGGCCCAGCAGGCTCCAGTTCAAGATGGGCTCGCTGGGGTCCCGTGGCTTCTGAGACAGCATGTCCCCGCTGGAAGGCTCTACCCCGATGGCGATGGCGGGCAGGGAGTCGGTAAGAAGGTTGATAAACAGCAGATGTACCGGCAGGAAAGGGTTAGGCAGGCCCAGAATGGAGGTGACCAAAACACTCAAAATGCCCGCCATATTACCCGAGAGCAGAAAGGTGATGGCGTTTTTGATGTTGGTGTACACCCCCCGGCCGTTGACCACCGCCTTGACGATGGTGGCGAAGTTATCGTCGGCCAGGATCATGGCGGCAGCGTCCTTGGACACCTCAGTGCCAGTGACCCCCATAGCCACGCCGATGTCCGCCGACTTTAAGGCGGGGGCGTCATTCACTCCGTCGCCAGTCATGGCCACGATCTTCCCCCTCCGCTTCCAAGCCTCCACGATGCGGATCTTGTGCTCCGGTGAAACCCGGGCGTAGACGGACACCTGCTCCAGCTTCTGGTCCAGAGCGCCGTCATCCATCTCGTCCAATTCGTGGCCGGACAGAGCCAGTTCTCCATCCTGAAGGATGCCGATCTGCCGGGCGATGGCGGAGGCGGTGACCCTGTGGTCGCCGGTAATCATCACTGTGCGGATACCGCCCCGCTTGGCATCGGCCACCGCCTGGATGGCCTCCGGCCGGGGCGGGTCGATCATGGAGATCAGGCCGATGAAGGTGTATTCCCGCTCGTTGGTAAAGTCCAGACGGGTAGCGCCAGGCATGTCCCGGTAGGCGAAGGCGAGCACCCGCAGCCCCTTGCTGGAGAGTTCCTGGTTCACCGCCAGGATCTGCTCCCGCCGCTGGTCCGTGAGTTCCACCACGCCCTCTGAAGTGAGCAGCTGGGTGGAGTGCTCCAGCAGGACATCCAAGGCCCCCTTGGTGAGCATAACGGTCTCTCCCCCATCCAGCACATGGAGGGTGGACATGAGCTTCCGGTCAGAGTCGAAGGCCAGTTCACACAGGCGGGGGTACTGCTCCCGGTAGGCGCGCTCCTCGATACCCATGCCGTCACCGATCATGATGAGGGCCACTTCAGTGGGGTCACCCACGGCGGTCCCCTTCTCCTCGTCGGTGGTGGCGTCGCTGGCCAGGATGGCCGTCTGGATCAGCCGGCGGTGGATGGGCTCCTCCATGGTGAGGGCGGAGCAGTCCACCAGTGAGCCGTCCACATAGGCGGTCTGGGGGGTCATCCGGTTCTGGGTGAGGGTACCCGTCTTATCCGAACAGATCACCGACACGGCCCCCAGGGTCTCCACCGCCTTAAGCTCTTTCATGATGGCGTTCTCCTTGGCCATCTTCTGGGTGCCCATGGCCTGGACGATGGTGACAATGGAGCTGAGGGCCTCTGGGATGGCGGCCACCGCCAGGGCCACTGCGAACATCAGGGAGTCCAGAATGGCCTGGGTGCCGAAGCCCCCCGCATGGTACAGGGACAGGGCGAACACCCCCACGCAGATGATGAGGATGATCATGGCCAGCCGGCGGCTGAACTGGTCCAGGCTTTCCTGGAGCGGGGTCTTGCGCCGCTGAGTCTGGTTCATGAGGGCGGCCACCTTCCCCAATTCGGTGTTCATGCCGGTGCTGGTGACCACCACCAAGGCCCGGCCATATACCACCAACGAACCGGAGAATACCAAGTTCTTCCGGTCCCCCAGAGCCACCTTATCCCCCTCAATGACCGCCTCGGTCTTCTCCACCCCCTCGCTTTCGCCGGTGAGGGAGCTCTCGTTCACCTTCAGGGAGTAGTTGTGGAGGATCCGGCCGTCGGCCACCACCATATCCCCCGCCTCCAGCTCCACGATATCCCCGGGGACAATCTGAACGGAGGGGATGATCAACCGCTCGCCGTCCCGGAACACCCGGGCGGTGGGGGCCGACATAGCTTTTAAACTCTCCAGGGATTTTTCTGCCTTACAGTGCTGTACCGTTCCCAGCACCGCGTTAAGGATGAGCACGGCAAAGATGACGATGGTGCTCTCCGCGTTGCCCGAGAGCATAGAGATCACCGCAGCCACAACGAGGATGACCACCAGCAGGTCTTTGAACTGCTCCAAAAACACCTGCCACACCGGCTTTTTTCTCTCCTCCCGCAGGGCGTTTGGACCATTTTTTTCTATGCGTTCCTGGGCCTGCTGGGTGGTAAGGCCCTCCTCCCGGCTCTCCATGGCGTGGAGAACTTGCTGCGGGGTCTGAGTATAATATTGGGACTCCATGGACCCATCTCTCCTTTCTTCCTTCTCCGACTGTTTGCAGCCTAAAAGGAAATGAATTGCGTTTTTGAACTTGGAGCGATAGAGGCCTGTTGGACGGGAAACAAAAAAAGACCTCTGCATAAGCGCATCCATGTAAACGCTTACGCAAAAGTCTTGTTACCGATTGCTCGGTGTCCGCCGCCAGGTCTGAAAAACCAGGCCGTGGTGTTGACAGCGGTCCTGCACTACTCCCTTTTGCTTGTGGAGCTAGTATACCAGTCTGCCTCCTCCCTGTCAAGATAGAAATGAATCCTTTTTTCAAAAATCCTGCAAAATACCAGCAGCCGTCTCACGACGCCGCTCCACCTCCCCGTCTGCCGCCGTGGGACGCTCAATTCCCTGCCCATAAAGACCGCAACACGGCAGCACATCCAAACAAGAGGCAGAACGAAGTTTTGCACAATGTTCTTTTGCCTGCTCTTCTCACAAGAAAAGCAGGCGGCCCGAAGGCCGCCCTGGGAAACAAAAAATATTACATTATCGGAATACCTTCCCATCCCCATCCAGCACCTCCCGGCGGTGGAAGGTGACGAAGTCAGGGGCCAGGTCGGGATACTCGCGACAGAAGGCAGCCCGGATCAGTTCCGGATTAAGCCCCGGATTCTGGGCCCGCACCACTGCGTCCAGGGTGAGGGTGTCGCTCTGGCACTCCAAATTGAATCTCTGGATCAGTGGGATCAGGTCCACCTCCGTATAGCCTGCCTTGGCCTTGTTGGACTTTTTCCGGATGACCAGGCTGTCCCGGCGGAGCAGCTCCTGCATGGCGGGCTCAGACTCCTGGGGGCGGCCCTCAGAGTACTCAAAATTCATAATGTAATTGAGGTAGGTCAGCTCCTTCAGCTTCCGCTGTGCCGGATAACACTGGTGGATGATGATGCCCTCCGGCATGGCGGCGGTGAGCCGCCGGGGGACCTCCTCCGGGTCGGCGCCCTCCAGCAGACCGAACTCCAGGATCTCACACTGGCTGGAGTAGCCCACAGACAGGGGCAGGGCGATGGAGACAAAGGGGTGGGGGTTGAAACCCTCGGTATGCTTGATAGCGATGCCCGCCCGGGCAAAGGCCCGCTGGAAGGTGCGCATCAGGTCCAGATGGGAGATATACTTCGCCCGCCCTGTCTTCGAAAACAGCAACCGGTCAGCCATTGCACACACCTCCTGAAAGCAGTCTGTTGGCCCCGCAGCCGGAGCAGCGGGTGCGGCAGTCCGGGGTGGTCACGCTCTGATAGCACAGCTCCCGCTCCCGCCAGAGGAACTCCGGGGTGACCATGGGGTCGATGCGGCTCCATGGGAACACCTCGTTCCGGGGCCGCTCCCGGTGGGCGTAAAAATCTCCGTCCAGGCCGCAGGCGGCCAGGGCGTCCATCCAGCGCTGGAAGTCAAAATATTCGCTCCAGGAGTCAAACTTGGCCCCGTGCTGCCAGGCCCACTCCAGCACATCGGCCAGCCGCCGGTCGCCCCGGGAGAAGATGGCCTCCAGATAGCTGGTCTGTGGGTCGTGCCAGTTGTAGGTGATGGACTTGTCCCGTTTCAGGGCGTCCCGCAGCAGGTCCACCCGGCGCTGATACTCCTCCACCGGGATCTGAGCATCCCATTGGAAGGCCGTGTTGGGTTTGGGCACGAACCAGGAGGTGGACACGGTGATTCGCACGCCCCGGGCCTTGTTGGGGGAGCACTCCCGCCAGGCGAAGTACACCTTCCGGGCCAGATCGGCAATGCCCAGCACGTCCTCGCCGGTCTCGGTGGGCAGGCCCAGCATAAAATAGAGCTTTACGCCGTTCCACCCGCCGGTGAAGGCGGTGCGCACCGACTGGAGCAGGTCCTCCTCCCGCAGGTTCTTGTTGATGGCGTCCCGCAGGCGCTGAGTCCCCGCCTCTGGGGCAAAGGTCAGGCCGCCCTTCCTGACCCGCTGGAGCCGCTCCATCAGGTTCATGGAGAAGGTATCCGCCCGCATGGAGGGCAGGGACAGGCCGATGTCCCGGGGGGCGCAGTAGTCCAGCAGGTCGTCGCACAGCTCCAGCAGGCAGGGGTAGTCGGTGGAAGACAGGGAGGACAGGGTCATCTCCTGATAGCCTGAGTCCTCACAGGCCGCCTTGCCGTACTGGGCCAGCAGCTCCGGGCTACGGGAGCGCACCGGACGGTAGACATAGCCCGCCTGGCAGAAGCGGCAGCCCCGGATACAGCCCCGGAACAGCTCCAGCATCACCCGGTCGTGGACGATCTCCGTGGAGGGGATGATGGTCTTGACGGGGAAATAGGCCCCATCCATATTCTCCACCACACGCTTGCGCACCTTCTCCGGGGCGCCGGAGCCCTCCCGGATCCGCATTTCCTCCAGTGTGCCGTCCTCCCGGTACACCGGCTCATAAAACGCCGGGACATAGATCCCCGGGATCTGGGCGGCCTCCTGAAGGAACTCCTCCTTGGACCAGCACTCCTCCCGGGCCTGGCGGTAGAGCTGGATGTACTCCAGGGTGACCTCCTCGCCCTCGCCCACCACGAACAGGTCAACGAAGGGGGCCAGGGGCTCCGGATTATAGGCGCAGGTCCCCCCCGCCACGATCAGCGGGGTCAGCTCCGGCCGGTCGGCGGAGCGCAGGGGCAGCCCCGCCAGATCCAGCATATTCAGCACATTGCTGTACGCCATCTCATAGCCCAGGGAAAAGCCGATGATGTCGAAGTCGGAAATGGGGTCGCCGCTCTCCAGACCGTAGAGCAGCAACCCCTCCCGGCGCATCTCGTCCTCCATGTCCCCCCAGGGGGCATAGCAGCGCTCGCACCAGAGGCCGTCCACCTCGTTCATCAGGCCGTACAGGATCCGGCAGCCCAGGTTGGACATACCGATCTCATAGGTGTCCGGAAAGCACAGGGCATATCGGGTGTCCACCGTCCGCCGATCCTTTACAATGGCGTTATATTCTCCCCCCGTGTAGCGGGCAGGCTTCTGCACCTTCGGCAGGATATGCTCCAGTGTCCGATTCATGTCGCTCCTCCAGTTCTCTCTGCATAGGTAAATTCTATTTTACCTGTTTCCGCCGAATATGACAACCCCTTTTTCCTTCCTTTTCCGGACACAGCGCAGAAAATAACCAGCAGGAGGTCAGAAATAATGTGGCAGTCCCTCCAAAGCATACCAGAAGCCCCCCCATAAGAAGCAGTCCCGCAGTGAGAAACCGGTCCAGACGCGCCCCGAGCCAGTGGGCCCGGGCTGGACCCATCAGCCAGGCCAGCACACACCGTAGCACCCGCCCTCCATCCATCTGCCCCACAGGCAGCAGGTTAAAGCAGGCCAGCGCCAGATTCAGCCCGGCAAACAGTCCACCCCCCGTCAAAGGGCTGAAGGCCAGGGCCAGCGCCAAATTGGCACCCGGTCCGGCCAGAGCGGCCAGCAGCTCTCCCCCATAGGACAGTGTCCGGTCCACCTCCATCTCCGCCCCCACCGCCGTCAGACGCACCCGCCGCACCCTGGCCCCCAGCGCCCGGAGGGCCGCCCAGTGGCCCAGCTCATGGAGCGCACAGGCCAGCAGCGCCAGAGGAACCACGCCCTGACGGTCCAGGTAGTTGAGCCACGCGGTCAGCAGCAGAAAGCCGCCGGTGACCTCCACCCTGCCCAGCCGCATCCTCAAGCGCTTAGAAACTCCACATAGTAGGAGGGATCCAGGTGCAGGCCGTTCCATTTCAGCTCCAGATGCAGATGGGGTCCGGTGGCCACCCCTGTGGACCCGACCTCCGCTACCTTCTCCCCTGCCGCCACCAGCTGCCCTTTGGACACACACAGCTTGCTGCAATGGGCATAAAAGGACTTGATCCCGTTCCCATGGTCCAGCTGGAGGTACAGGCCGTGGGTGTCATTTTTCCCGATATAGTCC
>CEAE01020651.1_pt1 | contig 21507 bp, 14 predicted proteins | sample 554951 | NCBI WGS metagenome assembly CEAE01 (sample SAMEA3182076, study PRJEB8094) | gut metagenome | biome: human; feature: gut; material: Stool; isolation source: human stools | place: Canada | collected 2012-03-28
CTCTATGACGACCGCACCATCCCCGACCAGTACGAGCAGACCGTTCCGCAGGTGTTCCCCAACACCGCGCCCGGCAACTTTACCTGGTGCGAGGAGATGCACAAGTGGGTGCTGACCACCTTCCACGATTACCAGTGGGATCTGAACTACGCAAACCCGGCGGTGTTCGTGGACATGACCAAGAGCATCCTGCACCTTGCAAATCTGGGCGTGGAAGTGTTCCGCATTGACGCCGTGCCCTACATCTGGAAACAGCTGGGCACCACCTGCCGCAATCTGCCGCAGGTGCACACCATCGTGCGGATGCTCCGCATGGTGCTGGAGTGCGTCTGCCCGGCGGTCATCCTCAAGGGCGAGGTGGTCATGGCACCCAAGGAGCTGGCGGCTTATTTCGGCACCCCGGAAAAGCCGGAATGCCACATGCTCTACAACGTGTCCACCATGGTCAACCTGTGGGGTGCTCTTGCAAGCCGGGACACCCGGCTGCTGAAAGCCCAGCTGGATGCCCTGCACGCCCTGCCGGACAACTGCTGGTTCGTGAACTATCTGCGCTGCCACGATGACATCGGCTGGGGTCTGGATGAGGCGGTGGAGAAGCGACTCGGCATTGACCCGCAGAAACACAAGGAATATCTGTACCACTTCTACGAGGGCAATTTCCCCGGCAGCTGGGCAAAGGGCGAGCTGTACAACTACGACCCTGCCACCGGCGATGCCCGGAGCTGCGGCACCACCGCCAGCCTGTGCGGTGTGGAGCAGGCACTGGAAAAGGACGATAAAACCGCACTGGACTATGCGGTGAAGCGTGACCTGCTGTTGCACACTGCCATGGCGTTTTTGCAGGGCTTCCCCATGCTGAACTGTGGCGATGAGATCGCACAACTCAACGGCTGGGACTACAAAAACGACCCCGACCGTGTGGAGGACAGCCGTAACCTGCACCGCAGCAAATTCAACTGGGAGGACGCCAAGCAGCGCACCCGGAAGGGCACACTGCAGAACCAGCTGTGGCAGGGCATGGAGCAGCTGCGCCAAATGCGGGCAGACCCCTGCTTTGCCCCGGATGCGTGGGTGACCACATGGGACAGCCACAACCCCGGCGTGCTGGCACTGGTGCGCAAGCGCGGCGAGGAAACGCTGGTGGGACTGTTCAACTTTACCGAGTACCCGGCAGGGGCAAGTCTGGATGCTCTGGGCGGCAAGTATAAGACTGCCGATGGCAAGCCGGTCTGGTTGGCGGATGTGGAGCTGAAACCCTATCAGGCGCTGCTGGTAAAAAACAAATAAGCAAAGCGGAATACTCCGGTAACTTTCTCTTGGTCAGGAAGTTGCTGGAATATCTGCCGCTCCGGGAAACGCTCTGACCGCCCGCAAGGCACAGCAAAGCCCCCGGCAGGTTTGCGCCTGCCGGGGGCTGTTTGCTGTTTTACTGCTTGGGGAACGCCTTATTCCACACTTCAATCACCTTGAACTTCGGGGTCCAGCCTTCGGGTTCAAAGCAGTCGCCCTTGGCATCCATGGTGCCCTGCTCGGTGCACCACTGTGCGGCCTTAGCCATATCGGGGTCGGCCACATCCGCAAAGGCGGGTGCGCCTGCGGGTTCGGGCCTGCCTGCGGTGTTCCACACCAGCAGTGCCAGCTGGCCGCGGTTTGCCGGGATGGCTGCGCCCTCGGGCAGGAGGCTGTGCAGGATCACGCGGGTGGCGATCTCGTAGCCGCCCCAGATGGCTGCACCGCCCACGGCCACGGCGGCAATTGCACCGCCTGCAGCAGAGCTTGCATCGTAGCCAGCGTCGGGGTCAAGGGGTTCGTCCGGGATGCTGTAAACGGCGGTCAGCTTCACGCCGTCCTGCGGCATGGTAAAGACGATCTTTTCCGTGCCCTTTTCCGTTTCGGAGCCCAGACTGCCCTCAGTCGGGGCAAAGGCGGTGCTGGTGCCATTTTCCACCTTCCAGTAATGGAACGACTCATTCTCATTGGCAGGCTCATTGGCTTCGATCGTGATGGTCTGGCCCGGCTGTACGAGCACCGTGCCCGTCTGGCTTTCGCCCTCTCCGACGCGGATCGTGCCGCCCGTCACGATGACCGGCATATCTACTACAGATGCCGGGAAGCTATAAGAAGCTTTCAGCTCCACCGGGCTGGCCGGCATGGTGAAGGTCATATTTTCTTCGGTATTTTTCTGCTCTTCGGTCAGTTCAAAGCTTTCCGGGCTGATCACTTTCCAGCCGCCGAACTTTGTAACACCCGGGTTTCCGTTCTCACCGCTCACCGTGACCTTTTCGCCTGCAAAGGCGGTAGTCAGGTTTCCATCAGTGTCACCAACGACCTGCGCGGTGCCGTTTTTCACGGTAATGCTGTAAGTCTCCCTCGGATCAATGCGCAGGTAGCTGCTTTCTATTGTCTCAGGAATCGGGGTAATGCGGGAGTCCTTGTACTCCGAAGATTGGTCCGTGAAATAGACATAGGGTTTTTTCTTCGCCTGAGTGAAGATTACTCTGCCAAGGTTACTGTCACTGTTCAGTTCCACCTTGCCAGCTGCCTTGATATCAATCACATTGTCATTGTCCTCATACTCAAGAGAAACATCTTTTCCTGCATCTATCGTCACATCGCCTTCGATTGGGCTCATACCGCTAATTATTACCGTACCGCTGCATTTGATCACTGCGCCCTGATCGATCAAACAATACCAACTGCCGGACGTCACCGTCACATTGTTTGCGCTCTTCACCGTCAGCTTCGAAACCGTCGTGCCCCACTCATTACCAAGCTTTATATCGCCAGTACAGTTAATAATCGTTTCGCCGCCAATGCCGCCTTCGGTCGTGACCGTGTCTGCCCGATACACGGTAAGGCCATTCTTTATCAGGTTTCGGCCGTCACCAAACGAACCGCTTAAATTTTTGAGGATCACATCACCGGAACAGGTGATCTCCGCCTTGCCTTCAATTGCTGCATCCGCATTGCCACCTGCAAGCTTGGTCACTTTCACATCCTTTGCGCCTCTTACGGTCAGGTCACCTTTCACAACGTGGGATGCATCCGCTTCCAGATCAATGGAAACATCCTCCGGTGCCGTGATGGTCAGGGCGCCGTTAAAGAATTGTCCATCCTTCAGCTTCAGGGTCTTTTCCTCAATGTTATAGTAGAGGATGCCGCCAAGGATGTTGTTGTAGTTCTCGCTGGTGACAGACTGACCATTGATTATGATATTGAAATCCTGTACAATTTCGCCAACCTGCATACCGTTCTCTTCGTCCAGCACGCTCACCGCGCTTTTGGCGGCGGTGCTCTGCTGGAGCAGGGCATCGGTGCTTGCGGCCAGAGCCGGGGCGGAAAGGCTGAACATCATGCATGCTGCCAGCGCAGCGGAAGCCGCCCGCCGGGCCAAAATATTTCGTTTCATAGGGGTTCCTCCTTTGCGGAAATTATTACGGGGGGGGGTATGTTTCTCTGTTTTAAGGATAGCATATTTTACCGCATTTTGGAAGCAAACCTGCGCGAATCGCCCTAAAAACAGCGTGAAAAGCACGATTTGTGCCGGTTCTGTTGCAGATGTCCGGCCCGCCGGCACAGCAAAGCCCCCCGGCAGGTCAGCGTAGTGTCCGCAGAGGCTTTTTCCTCGTCTGCCATGGTGGTGATGTAGTAGAATTCCTTGTCTTTGACCTCAAGCCACCGTGCCACGGTACGGTCGATCACTGCCTTCAACTGGGCACTGATGGAGTAGAAGTATACCGGGCTTGCCAGCACAATGACATCGGCATCAAATCCTATGAAATTCTACTTTTTGCACGGCAGCCTACAGCAAAACAGTTCTTCCGTTTTTCCGTGCCGCCTTCATGGCAAACCGCACTGCATCACGGCTCGTCATTGGATCCACGATTCCAATCGTCAGATGTTTTGGGCTGCGGAATAAACGTTTCCACCCTCCGCAAAGCAGTTCCTGTGCATCTGCCCCTTCCAGCGTGACCGATACTTTTTGGCTCTTCCCCGGCATCAGCTCCGGCAGGGACAGCGGCAGACGCGCCGTGCACAGAGTGCTGCCTGCTGTATCCTCCACATAAAGATTCACGGGCCAATCCCAGTAGAACGGTGCCGCACCCTCGTTTGCCACCGTCAGTTCTGCAGAAACGCCGTCTGTGCACAGGTTCAGCTTCAGTTCCGTTACCCGGAGCCGATAGCCCAGCCGCTTCAGCACGGCATTATATCCTTTCGCATACTTTACCTGTGCCGTTTTGGGGCCCAGAAAGCTCATGTGCGATATCTCCAACAGGTGCAGCGTGCGGGGAAGGTTTTTCACCAGCATATCCTGCATGGAAAGACTGCTGGTGAACTCGCCGCCCACCGGGGCATTCTGCCAGAAATCCGGCATAGGCGTCAGCGCATTGGGGTCGCTGCCATACCAGCCGCCCTCTGCGATCCATCCCAGCCACTCATCCGTATCCTTTTCCTCGCCGGTCATATCATTATAAAGGCCGAGGCTTTGTTCTGCCGCGAAGCGGAACGGCCTGCGCATCAGCAGCTCTGCCGTAGGAAAAGCCGCAAGATAATCTGCAGCGTATTCGTCCCGGATCGTCTCATCCGGCATGGGTACCAGACCATCTTCGCTTTTGATGTGCCACTCGCCCCAGTGGCCAAGGCTGCCCAGCTCCACATAGGAAACAAAACCATCCGTGCCCAAAAACTCTGCCAGCGCATAAAGTACACGGTGATGCGCAGCTCGGAACACCACATTGGCATAGTTTGGAGAGTAGCCTTTCCCATAATCTGTATCGTACCAACTGCCATCCTTCGTCTGCGCATAAAGCCAGTCCGGGATATCCAGATGCGTCTCTTGTCCCGGCACATCGCAGACAAAGCGGAGCACCAGATGGATCCCCTGCTCCCGCAGTGAGGCAAAGCCGTATTTTTCGCTGATTGCCTCCCATGCATAAACGCCCTCTTCCGGCTCTGCCTCCCGCCATGTGAGTTCCAGATAGCGGAGCGTTGCATCGCCCGCCTCGGCGGTATCGATCATCGGGGCATAACCGATCTGGGCATTTGGAAATGCGCTGTCATCCGCAGCATAGGTTCTTGTCTTTGGGGTCGATGCGATCATTGCAGCTCCCATCCCCAGCAGACAGAGCCCTGCCGCCAGGATCCTTGAAATTTTACCCATGATACTCCCCGTTGTACTGGATAAGGGTGACATCCTGTACTCCCTTTACAGTGCGGATACGGTCTGCAAATTCCATGTTGGGATCTTTGCAGAAGACCTCTACCGCCATCTCGGTGTTCTCGCCCCGCATGGTCTTGGATTTGACTGCATACTTGATGCGTCCCAGTGCCCGGACGATATCGTCTCCGGCCTCGGTGCCTACATAGTGGATCACCGCAATGTACACCCGGCCTTTAGCCTGCCAGTGGGAGAACAGGTAAATCATAACGATCATGACAGCCGCCGTGACCAGCCCCAGTGCGTACATTCCGGCACCCGCCGTAATACCCGTGGTGATCGACCAGAACAGATACAACAGATCCAGCGGGTCCTTGACTGCGGTGCGGAAGCGGACGATAGACAATGCGCCTACCATACCAAGGGAGATGACCACGTTGGTACTGATGGCCAGCGTGACCATGTAGGTGAGCACGCACATACCCACCAGCGTAACCGCAAAACTGCGGGAGTAGACCACGCCCGTATAGAATTTGCGGTAGACCAGATAAATAAGGATGCCCAACGCCAACGCCGCCAGCAGCGCCACGACAAGCTTAGGTGCATCGTACTGGGTAAAGGCGTTCAGAACAGATTTTTTGATAAAGTCTTTTGTGCTCATGGTTAATTGTGTTCCTTTTCTCTCAGGTTTCGTTCCAGTATTCAAACCCGTGCTGATAAGCGGTCTTATCGCAGCACAGCACATACTTGGAAACGGCTGTCAGCTCCTGCGCACGGGGCGGGAGGATATCCCGCACGATCTGCGGCAGATACTCTGTAAATTTGACTTCCATGACCAGTTTGCCCGGCTCCAGCACCGGCAGGGTGGGAAGCGCAGGATCAAAAATATCCCAACTGCCCACAGCAGCCCGGACATCCTGATCAAATGTAACACGCACCGTGCCGGCGTCCATGATCCACGGTTCGCGGTCGTAATCCACGATGACCCGGGGACGGAGCACATTGCACACACACTCGGTGTAGAACTCCTGACACAAACGGTGGGGACTGTGCAGCAGAAAGTCATAGTCTCCGGCGAGAATAGCATCAAACTCTGCATGGGTCAAAGGTGCAGCTTCTTTATAGATGTAACTGCCAAATTTTTTCTTTCGCTCCAGCTTGATGCTGCGGTCGCTGCAATTATAAATGCGGATGCGGTATTTCTTGCGCAGCAGCACACCGGCATCTTTTTCCTCGTAAGCAGTATTCCAATAATCGTCAAAATACAGGCTGCGGATGAAGTAGCCGCCATTCGTTGCATGGGGGTCCAGTTTGAGAACAGGGGACATCCGTGTTGTCAGTTCAGCCTTGTCCGCCCATGAGATGAGATATTTCAACTCGTGGCGGTAAGTTTCCGTATGGCTGCGGGGCTGCGGAGCCAGCAGTTGCTCTCCCCGCTCCAAGCACCGTTGCCAGAATGCGGACTCATTCTTCATAGGTATCCTCCACCACAGTGCCATCCGGCTGGATGTAAAAACATTTGACACCGTACACCTTACCGGTATCGATGACATAGTAATCAAAGGCATCCTGCGTATAGCCGGAGGCGTTAGTAGCCCGCACCCGGATAAAATACTGGCCTGCACCGGGAGCCGCGGCCTGCACCACGGGCAGCACAACGTGTTCCTGCCGGTAGAGCACCTGCCGGAACTGGTAATCCCGGGCAAGTTCCACCGTATAAACGATATCCTCCGCATTGAAATCATAGGACGGGTCCCAACTCAGCTGGAGCACCCCGTTCTGGAGGGAGGGCAGAGCAATGTAGAACGGCATAGGATAATGATATCCCTCCGGGTACTGCTGATAATTTTCCTCAATTTCCTCCGGCAGTACCTGCGCCACCGTATTATACTGGGGCTTTGTAAGGGGCAGATACTCTATGTCGGGCATTTGCCAAATGTACTGCTCGGTGATGGTGCGGTAATGCGCCGTCATCTCCTCAATACGGTCGGCATTCAGATAATCATGCAGCTCCCGTACAGCAGTGTCCAACGCTTCCCGATAGCTTGCAGTCTGAAGACAGCGCCGGAACAGCACATTGCACCAGTAGTTGCTGATGCCCCGCTCCCAGCTTTCAGCATCTGTAAAGCGGATAAGTTCGCGCTCTTTACGGCGAAGCATAGCGTCGTTATCCCAGTCCAGAATGTACCATGTATCCGAGTTCTGCGGACTGTAAAGATACATGTTGCGGCTCTGGGTATCGACATTGCCCGTCAATAGCTGGAATGCCATCCAGTAGGCAATATTCTCCACATCAAAATACGTTTCCAGCAGCTTTTCCATCGGCTGGGATTCGTCGTTCAACTTTTCCAGCATCTCAATGAGTTTGCTGTGGTCGCTGCTGCCCTTCGTTTCCAGATAAGAATCAAATTTCGCCTGATCAAACGTGGGGTCGGTGGTAAGCTTGATGGCATCTTCATAGCGGTAAAATTCAAAAAAATTCACCTTGTACAGCTGCCCTGTGGAATCCAGTCCATGGGCTTTCAGGGCCGCCTTATTCAGCTGCTCCACCTGCGTGTAGAGGCCATAGTCCTCAAACACGCCGTTTTCACTGTCGGTGAGGTCTTTGACATAGAGGTGGACGAACTGGGTACGCAACCCCATCATCTGGTTGATTTCCTTAATAAGGTCGTATGCCATTTTGTTGCGGAACCGCAGCCCCTCGCCCATGTGCTTATTGAGGGCAATGGTGCGCTGGCCGCGCCAGCTGCCCTTGTTTTTCTTGAGCTTTATTTTGTAGTTTTTCTGAGCATTCCGACTGGAGGTCTGGCCACGGATCTGCACTGTGGCGTTGGGTGCCTCCACCGCATAACCCAGCTCGCCGGGCAGCGGGCCGTTCTCATCCCCCACCTGCAAAAGGGCATTGACCTGATAGCGTGGCACACCCATGGTCTCATAATCGTAAACCGAATAATGGTTGATCTCCGCCCAGCTGTGGTTGGTGTTCTCGCTGTCATTGCCCCGGCTCACGGTCAAGTACATTGTCACCACGCCGCTGTCATCGTAGACCGTGTAAAGTTCCGGATTATCCCGCAGGTGGACACTGTTGATATCCTCCAGCGGAGCCTTTTCCACCTTGTCAGCTGTTTTATTCCAAGACGCTGCCTGTGAACCGGCAGCGCTCTCTGTACTCCCGGCCGGCAGCACGGCGCAGCCTGCGCACAGCCCGGCCAGCGCAACGCCCAACCCCAACACCCTGCGGCGCGGGATCAGATCTTTATTCTTCATTTGCCTTCTCCTCTCGAAGCTTTCCCTTTTTATGTTCCAAGAACAACCCCAGCCGGGTGAAGCGCCCGGCTTTTGTTTCTGCCACAATCGGCTGCTGCCCCAACACCCGATAGGGCAGATTGGCCGTAAAGGCATCCAACCGGAACAGCGTGACCAGATAAAACAGCGCCGCTCCGATCAGGAAGCCAAACCCGTAAAACACAGGGTCAAACGCCATGGAAAGCGCCGTAAGCCCGCTGGCAGAAACAGCAAACACAGCGGCAGCTGCGACAGCACCGCCGTAATCCGTGAAGTAAAGCAGGATCATCAGAATGGTGTTGCCCACGGCGTAAAGGCCGTACCCTACACACAGGGTGCGGAAGTAGCCGTGCATCAGGTCGTTAAACCCAAGAGGCAGCAGAGCCAGCAGAGTGTTCTCCAGTGAAAGTACCGCCGCTGTGACGAACAGCTGTTTGAGGGCAGTGAACCGGAGTTCCCGGTTCAGCACAGCCAGCATCTCTTCCTCTGCTGTGACGATATCGCCCACAACGCCGCCATCGTTGAACAGGCTGTAGTAATTCCGGTATTTGGGGTAGAAATTGACCTCCACCGACACCACAAAATTCACGCTCGTGACGAGGATAGTCAAAAACGCAATAAGGGCAGGAACATCATAGTACGGAGCCCCATAAAACAGGCCTTTGACCTGTACGCCCGACGGCCCTGCCCAGCAGATGACAAGGTGGGCAAACAGCCCGATGTTGGTGCACAGCCCCGTAAAGGCCAGCGGCAGGAACGCATCCACCCAGCGCAGAAACGTCCATGGGCTCTCATCGCTCTGCGGGAAGTAGCGGTAGAGCAGCACTACATCCCAGACCATCATCAGGCCGTAACCCATGGTCACAGCAAAGAGCATTCCTTCCAGCACCGGACAGCCCAGCAGCAGCACCAGTACGAAACCCAGCCCGAATGCCAGCGCAATGGCGGCCAGAAACGAACAGAGGATACCCCGGTAGTCTTTGATGGCGGTCAGATAGCTCATGGCGTTCCAGTTCACGATCATCTCTGCAAAAAGCCACAGGCAGAGCAGACCCTGCAAAAGAGTTGCTCCTGAAACAAGCAGAAACAGCCCATACAGTGTGCAGCCCAGCACAAGCATTATGCTGCTGGAGCCCCAGAACGAAGGCAGGATGGTCTGCTCCTGTTCCTCATACAGCATATCTGCCAGATACCGTGTTACCGGCATGGAAAAGAAGCTGGTGACCGTAAGGGAAAACAGCAGCGTATAGGTGATCATACAGACCAGCAGATCCTGCTGATCCCGCTGGGCACCCACCCAGCTGCAGAGCAGCAGAATACCAAGCTGAAGCACAACGCCCAGCAGCATGGGGCCGGTGCAGATGATACCCGCATAGCCGTAGGCCCGTAGGGAGGCAAACAGCCCTTTGCGGCGGAACAGCTTTTTCAATTCAAATCCAATTCCTGCCATGATTACTCCAAGTGATATTCCTTTGCGGTTTCGTCGTACATTTTGCGGTAGTTCGCCAGCATCTGCTCGTGGTGAAAGTACGCATCCACCCGTCTTTGGCCAATGCGTCCCATCTCTTCGCGCCGGGCACGGCTGGCGCACATCTTCTCCATGGCATCGGCCAAACCCTGCCGGTACATCGGCGGTACGCAATACCCGGCAACTCCCAGCTCATCGCCGGGCGCACCTTCCAGCAGCTCCCGGCAGCACCCCACCTCGGTGGTCACACAGGGACGGCGGGCTGCCATAGATTCCAGCACAGACAGCGGTTGCCCCTCCGAGATGCTTGTAAGGATGGTGAAGTCCAGTTTCTGCATATACTGCACCACGTCTACACGCCCGGTGAAGATCAGGTTTTTGAGCTGCAACTGCTCTACCAGCGCATAACATTCTTTGGCGTAATCTTCATCGTCCACGCCGCCCATAATGTGGAGCCGGACATTGGGCATCCGGGAGGCCAGCTCAAAGAACGCATAGATCATGGTCTTGACGTCCTTGATGGGGGCCAGACGCACCACCGCACCGATATCCACCCAGCCATCCTCCTGTTTGAGCGGGATATTGCAGAACCGCTCGTACTGGACGCCGTTTGGAATAACGATGCACTTTTCAGCATTGCACCCCATCTCGATCTGCGTCCGGCGGGCATTATAGAACAGACTGCTGACCCGGAACGCCCGCCGGTAGATCTCCTCTGAAAGCATATAGAAGAACCGGATCCATCGGCTCTTGAACGAGGGCACCACCCACTCGGCGCGGATGATCTCCTCCTCCCGTTCGCGGGTGTAGATACCGTGTTCCGTAAGGAGCACCGGAGCATGGTTCAAGCTGCCGCCCATACAGGCCAGCAGACCGCCGTAGCCGGTGGAGATCGCATGGTAGACATCCGCTTTCGGCACCCGGCCCGTAAGCAAATAGAGCACCGGCAACAGCATCGAGCGCATGGTATGGAACGCATCCGCATAAGCCACATAAGGATACTCCTGTAGGCAGATATCCTTGAACAATTCCATAAAATCCCGACTCTGCAAAAAAGAGAGCGGGTGGACGCCTTTTTCCTGAAACAGACGGTACAGCACATCCCAATCCGGGCTGCCCAGCCGTACCAGTTCCCGCAAGGCGGTACGCTCGTCTGCAGTAAACAGGACCGGCTGCCGCTCCCCGTGGAGGCGGAGGGCATCATCCAGAAAAACCTCCTCCACCTCTTTCACGTTGGGCGGCAGCTCATACACAAATTTTCCTCGGTCCTGCGCTTTGGCCCCAATGACCCAGAGGGAAAACTCCTGCTGAGGCATGGCCTGAATATACGCGTGCATCCATGTGGATACGCCGCCGTGAACATAGGGATAAGACCCTTCCAGCACCAGACAGATGCGCATGGTCACGCCCCCTTCTTTTCAATACGGACGGTGTCGGCATTGGCTTTGAGCAGATAAAGGTTCCCTGTCAGGCGGGTCAGTTCGCCGCCCGTCACCTTGCCGGGAGTCCCCTCATTGGCGCGGAAGAAAAGCCATGCTTCATCCACAAAATTGCCAAGATGCAGCGTCCATGCGGTATCGGTGCTGTCCAGCGTGACCGTCAGCTGTGCATACCGCTGAATGGCAGCAGAGCACTCGGTGCCTGTCTGCCTGCGCAGATCCGGTGCAGCGGCACTGAGCCACTTGAGGTAATCTTTCAGACCGCCCTTATAGGTTTCCCAGCCTTCTGCCGCACCGCGGTCCACATCCAGCAGATCGTCCGGGTGCATAAAGTGGATGCTGACGTAATGCATATTCAACTCGCTCATTGCTGCCAGCCGCATATAGGTATCTCCCACCATACCGCCGGATACGATGCGAGGCTGCTCCACGATACCGTCGCTGGCCACACCGAATTCCTGCACATAGGGCAGGGATGTGCCATCCTCAAAGTAGGTGCTGGCAATGGTGCGGATCCGGGTCACTTTGCTGCCCAGCACCTTCCGCCCGGCAGCAGAAAGGATGTTGGAAGGCGGCACATAGACACTGCCCTCGGTGTTGGGCAGCACGGTCTTTTGAAAATCGATAAGCTCGTTCATCGCAGCCACAATGGCATCTTCACTGGGCCACTGACGGTAGCTGTAAAGATCCTTGTAGTCCGTATCGGGCAGTACCAGCGGCTGATGGTTGTAGCCGTGGAAGCCCACTTCCCCGCCCTGCTGCAGCAGCAGGCTGCCATAGTATCGGAACTGCTGAGTGTCCGGCTGACGGACCGGCGTGCTTTGGGTATCGTCCTCATAGTTTTCGATCATGACACCGGTAAAACGGATAGAGTATTGCTGTGCAAGCTTTACGAGATCCGGCCACCAGACCTTGGAATAAAAGTCCGCTATGCTCATCCTGTAATCCCTGCGGATATAAGTACCATCGCCGCCGGGCACCGGAGAGGGAAAATCGTCCAGATAGAACACCGAACTGTTGATGACGGGGTAAGCAGCGGCATCGCACAGCAGGCTGAAGGACGCTGCATAGATGCCGCGCATGATTTTGTCGTAGACGCCAATGTTGTCCACCACCACCCTGCCGGCACCGGACTTTGTGCCCCATACCAGCGGAACGCCTTCGTCCCCTGTGCTGGCATAGACTGTGGCTTCCTCCCGGAGACTGACACTGAGAGAGGATTCAAATGGGTCACTGAACTCATACCGCTGCCCGCCGCCCAGCATAAACTCCTCTGTGGGAACGATGCTTTCGGCGATTTTGTTCTCCCAAGAAGAGGACAGAATGCCAAGTTTTGGCGATATCGCATCAAAATACGTCGTTTTTTGGGGTGCCATGGCAAACAGAACACTGCCACCGTCCTTCACCCAGTTCATCAGGTCGATCAAGCGTTTGCCTAACGCATCCAAATCACTTATGAGGACCACAACGGTTTTATACTGGTCAAACTCCGGGATATCAGCAAGAGACGTTGTGTGCACATCCACAGCCTGTGTGCTTACTTTCATATCCAGCAAGATCTGATCGAACTGCTTTTTTGCAAGGTCTGTTCCTTCCTGCCCGGAATCGTAGAGCAGCAGGCAGGTGACAGGCTGGCCGAACATGGCGATCTGCGCAGATTTGACCTCTGTCCGTGGGAGATAATTGATCTTAAATTTCGTTGCCTCGTATTGAATACCGCTGCGCTCCGCAAACAGGATAGCGGCTATCGCCACGAACACAGCCCAGATGATCAGCAGCTTTTGCCAGCGGAATGCCCGCAGCCGGGAAAAGATTTCCTTTATCATTGCTGTTTCCCCTGCCAGAACCGCACGACTTCGCGGCCCTTTGCACTGAGGTAGACCTCCTTTTCCTCGATTTGACGCAGCGTTTTTTGGATAGCCGCCCCATCGCGCAGCGCTGCTGCCAGCCGCAGGCGGAGCACCCACGGTGCCTCGCGCTGGGGCCAGCGCGCCGTAAGGTCTTCCAGCGTTTTTTCTGCGCGGCCATACTCCGCAAGACTGAGCTGCACATCTACCAGCCTGCATTCCAGCGTACAGCTGCGGCGTCCACCGAGATTTTCCATCCGTTTTTTCAGCAGCTGCTCCAGCTGGTGATACTGGATCTCCGCCGCTTTGCCCTGCACAAAGCCGCTTTCCAAATAGCTTTCCAGATAATCGCAGTATTCTTCCAGCACGGTGGCATCGTCCGGGGCGGAAGCATACCTCTGTTCCTGTTTCTGCAATTGCAGATCTGCCTCCTTGGTGATCTGCGACAGCGCCGTAGAAGCGTAGTGCACCACCTCGCTGTCGTTGTCCATGCGGGCCTGCTGAAGCAGGTCGTAATAGCCCGCAGGATCATCCGTCAGCACCGAGAGGATGAGCTTCCGCTTTTGTGCAGGGCTGTTTACAAGCAAGGCTTCCTCCAGCGGAACAACCGCCTCCTTACCCTCGTCATCTGCCACAAGGATATTTTTGTATATTTCCTCGTTTATTCGCAGCTTTTCAAGTGTCTGTTCCCGCAGACACCCGCCTGTAAGGCGATTGGACGTGTGGAGTAACAGCACACACAGCGGCCCCCACAGCGGCACCAGAAGCATCACCGGAACAAAATATCCTTCCACCTCCAGTGTCCGTGCCCGGGCCAGTAGCCAAAGGCCCCCGCATACAACCAGATGCACCGTCAGCAGCACAAGGCCAAGCCAGAACCCGTTACACATGCGGTGCCTCCTGTTTTGCAGTCTTGATCAGCCGCAGCTGCTCATCCAGCGGCACCGCAGTGACATGAAGCCCTTTTTCACCCAAGCGCCGGGTCAGCAGCGGCAGATTTTCTTCATCGGCCTGATTCATCAGCAGGTAGACGGCGTTGTCTATTCCAACGCCTGCTACATCGGTACTGCGGATGGAGCACCCCACCCGATCGTTGAATTCGGCCCGGTCTTTAAACTCACCCGTCACCCGCAGCAGCAGATGGTGCGCCATTTTTTCTTCCTGCAGGGTACAGGCTGTAGCCAGCTGCTCCGCAAACACAGCCGGACGCAGCAGGCAGGTGCCGGGCAGATACCAGTTTTCCCGCACGGCGCTCTCGTACTCAAAAGCGCGCACCAATGCCGTTTCCACCAGTCCACAGAGGATGCGGAACAGGTTCTGGTAATACAGGGTCATCTGCTCTTCGTTGGCCGTATACAGGCAGATCAGTACCACAAGGCTGCCGTTCTGCCGCACACCTGCAGCATACATCGGATGTCCGGGGAGGAAGCCGCGATTCACCCACAGCCCCTCCTGTTCAATGGCACGGATCACATCCAACCACTGCTCCACCTCCAGCGAGTGCGCCGGCTCCGGCGTCATTCCGGCACTGGCGGCTGTAAGGCGGGCAAACCCATGGTTCTTCTCCATCCGGTAGATGGTGAGACTGTGATTTTCCAGCACATCCTCCATGATCTGCACCGTCTTGCGGTAGATCTCCTGCGGCTGTAGCATATCCAGCTGCTGGGTCACAGCATAGATCTTGCCAAAGCTGTCCCGGCGGCCAAGGATCTGGCGGCGGAACATCTGTTTATCCTCCAACGTATCCTGATACAGTTTCCGGGTAAATTCAAGCCGCTTACACAGCAGCTTGTTTTCTTCCTGCACGAAACGGGCGGTCTCTGTATTACGCAGCTGCACATACCCGCAGGACGCTCCCACTACAAAATATACAATGAACGCCAACCAGTTGGCAGGCGCATAAAACAGCAGCATCAGGGTAGTGCCCTGCCGCAGATAGCCCACTGCCAGAGAAACAGATGCCAACACAGCAGACAGCACACCTGCATTGAGGCCGTAGACTGTGCCGATCAGCACGACGAACATAAGCCGGAAATCGATCATCTGGAACTGCGCGTCCGTGCCTGTAATACGCACCAGCAGCTCCGTGGCCAACCACGCGGCAGCGATCTCTACCAGCCGCAGCAAACGCGGGCTCTGGCGGATCTTATCCACCGTTTTGCGTGCAAAGCTTTTTTTCTCCGCCTGCCGGGCGCACCACACATTATAGATCGCGGGCAGATCATCCAGAATGCTGTACCGCTGGAACCAGCCGTACCTGCGGCGGACAGTATTATCCGCTGCGGGATAGGTCTGGATGGTATCGGTGCCGTACAGCACCTTCAGCCCGGGCTGCAGCTTTTGCAGCACCTCGCCCAGCTGCTCCTGCGTATTCCCAAAAACATCCGGCAGCGTAAATCGCTCCGGCTTCGGCGTCCATGTATCGAACACCCGGGCAACGAGATCAGCCAGTTCTTCTGCACAGAGCGCAAGCAGCGGCTGCGCGGCCTGTTCATCCATTTGAACTGTACCGGCAGATATCTGCTCGAACAGCCGTGCAAACTGCTCCGCACCGCTGGCCGAGACGGCATACAGATAGGGTAGGCGGAACACCTTGACCTGAAGTTTGCTGGTTTTAGCGTAATGGAAGCAAAGTTCCTCTGCCGCATTTGCCAGCAGCGTTTTGCCGGAGGACGGCGTCAATGCTGCCTCCGGCCCTGAGAGGTACAACAGCTCCACCTCCCGTTCGCGGCAGGATTGCAGCACCCGGCGCAGACGGTCCAGTTCACCTTCCTGATTCCCGTGTGGCAGCAGATATTCAGAAAAATAGACAACCCGGTCAAACTGGTAGGTTTCTGTAAGCTGATCCAACAGCTGCTTGCTTTCCAGCATCACCGTCTTGATCCGGGTGTCCAGCAGCGCCTCCCCTTTTGCGTGGGTGGTGAGCACATGATCATCCGGGAATGCCGTCTCGATCCACTCCTGCGTCAGGAATGCTGTAAAACCTGTGAGTAAAATCTCCATTACATTTACCGTTGCTGCCCGTCCGGCCTCTTTTCAATGGCTGGCGGCGCGTATTTTTTCTTTAATAGAAACATTTTTTCGCGATAGTGATAATATCACTCTTCGCCAAAAAATGACAATAGTCTTTCCTAGTCCAGCCGCCCGTAAAAAGCGCATTTTCCCACGGAAGAAATTTGTGTAGCTTGTTCGGTCTGTACTTATACGCACCCGCACAGGCAGTTTTTGAGAAACAAATCGTTTTTATCGTCCATATTTCATCCGTTCGTATGCCGTACGAACCGCACAGGTTATTTGCAGTTTATCCAGTTTTTTAATCGTAGTTTTCCCGCAGGAGACGCCCCCTCGGAAAGACTTCGAAGAGTCCACTGCACTTTGCAGATTACAGAGGCGAAAGTGTTATATCGAGTTATTACATTTCTGCACCGCGGCCACAGGCGCGCTCCGTAGAGCAACCGCCGCAGGCAGTTCCTACCGCATCTACGACTTCGGCCGTCCGAATGCAGACGGCAAGCACCAACACCCCTTGCCAATGCGCAAAGAGAAAGTTCTACCCTCTGGTACCCCGCCCGCCGCCTGAACGATGGCATGGATGCGGATACTGCTGCCGCATTGAATGCACTGTGGGAGAAGTTGGGGTGAGGGCCGCAAGAGCGCATCACCTGCATGCGGGATTTATCGATCGTAAAAATCTGTTCCAAGAAGAATCATGGACGGTTCTTCAAAAGCCGGGTTGGAATCCACCAGCACATGGGTGGGCTGGTTTTTCTTCTTTTCCGTCCGGGTTGTAACGGTTGCTACGATCAATGTAGGCGAATGACGGTTTCCAATGTTGTTCTGCAGAACCACCACAGGACGTTTTCCGCCCTGTTCCGAGCCGATATGCGGCTCCATGTCTGCATACCGGCTGTCCACCGATACCTTCAACCGTGCCGCAGAGCCGCCAAAAACGCAACGTATTTTCTTCTTTGAAATACCAAACGAACATTGCCGGCATATCCAAGATACGTTTTACCCACCCTGCAATTTCCCTTATAATAGCACCGCAGTCTTGAAACGGCTGCAACATTCCCATATCACAAAGGAGGCGTTCCGGTATGGGACAACAGCAAAGTGAGATCATCAAAAATCACATGGAAGTCTACTGGCACGACTATGCGTCGGCCAGCAAGGGCGTCCCCATTACCGAGGCGGGGCTTGTGGAAAAAGCCTCTGTCATTGGACGCACCGGGCTGATGCTGCTGGAATGCGGCACCGGCGCATGGCGTGTCCGAAGCTCCATGAACACCCTTTCGCGGGAGCTGGGAGTCACAACAACAGCGGACATCGGCCTGTTGTCCATTGAGTTCACCTGCTTTGACGGTGACCAATGTTATACCCAGTCACTCTGTCTGACAAATACGGGCGTGAATACCTCCCGGCTGAACCGGCTGGAGCATTTCGTCAACGACTTCGACCGGGAAGGAAAATTTATGACCGGCGAAGAACTGCACAGCCACCTCGATGAGATCGAGCGCATCCACGGCTTGTATTCGCCCATCGCACTGGGCTTTGCAGCTGCACTGGCCTGCGGCTGCTTCACCTTTCTGCTTGGCGGCGGCATTGTGGAAATGCTGTGTGCCTTCTGCGGTGCAGGCATCGGCAACTTTGTACGGTGCAAGCTGACAAAGCACCATTTCACCCTGTTTCTGGGCATTACGGCGTCGGTCTGTTCAGCAAGCCTCGTGTATGCCATCCTGCTGAAGCTGGCAGAGGTGCTGTTTGCCGTATCGGCGCAGCACGAGGCGGGGTATATCTGCTCCATGCTCTTCATCATTCCGGGCTTTCCGTTCATTACCAGCGGCATCGACCTTGCCAAGCTGGATATGCGCTCCGGGCTGGAACGTCTGGCCTACGCCATCCTCATCATTCTGGTGGCAACCATGACGGCTTGGATCATGGCACTGCTGCTGCATTTGCAGCCGGTGCAGTTCCCTGCCCTGAGCCTGACACTCCCGGAAGAGATCGTGTTCCGGCTGCTGGCAAGTTTTGGCGGTGTGTTCGGCTTTTCGCTCATGTTCAACAGTCCCCGGAACCTGGCAGTCTGCGCCGCCCTTATCGGTGCGGTAACGAACACGTTCCGGCTGGAGCTGGTGAGCCTTGCGGGCTTTCCGCCCGCTGTTGCAGCGTTTCTGGGCGCACTGCTGGCCGGACTGCTGGCCTCCTGCCTGAAGAGCGCCGCCGGTTATCCCCGCATCTCCGTCACCGTGCCGTCCATCGTTATCATGGTGCCGGGACTGTATTTCTACCGTGCCATCTATAATCTGGGCATCCTGTCTCTGATGGACTCCGCCACATGGTTTGCAGATGCCATTCTCATCATCGTGGCACTGCCGTTAGGGTTGATCTTCGCCCGTATTGTCACTGACAAGACTTTCCGTTATTGCACCTGATGTGCAGCATTTCCATTCTCCCTTATAAGGCAAAACACAGCGAATCTTTTAACGGTTCGCTGCGTTTTGTTTTGCTGTGATGCACTTATAAAAGGAGTTCGTTTACAGGGCGTTTACTCCCCGTAAACGATCTTGGTAGCAGTTTCCACGTGGCGTTCCAGCCGGTCGGCAAAGTGTTCCAGCGGCAGAAAAACGCCAAGTTCATCGTAGCGGGTTCCGCCGTCCTTGAGCGTATCCTGTCCATAGTAGACCACGGAACGGGGCAGTGCGTGCTGCAGCTTCATCTGGATATCCCAGACGGTGGAGTAGGCCTCCGCTTCCGTTACCTTCTGCTTCACGGTGTCCGGCAGTTCGTAGATCAGCAGCAGCCCCAAATGCTGGTTGTAGTGGTACTCCACCACATCCATCGAGCCTTCGTCGTAGCCGTGATACTTGCAGTAGCCGCTGGCAAGGTACATTTTTACCTTTTCCTGCTTCTGGAACACCCGGATGAACCGGTCGTATACTTTGCTGCTCACGTCAAATTTGTTGTTCGGCAAAAGAACGCCGGCATCATCCGTCAGGATCACCGGGTTCGGCTGACCATCCGCGTTGAATTTGAACGGGATCAGGGCAGCGTTCCGTAGCAGGTCAAACATACTGTGCTGGCAGATCGCCATCAGAAAGGCAGACAGATCCTTGTTCTCGTAGGCATTGAACAGTGCTGCGGCAAACTGCTGTGCACTCACGGCCGGCGCATCCAGTACGTCTGCCATGTCCAGCGAGTCGTTGAAGGTATCCATCAGGCGGTGGCAGGCTTCTGGATTTTTCAGGATCTCCCCGAACAGTGCCTCTGCCTTTTCTTCTCTTGGAAATATCGTTGCCATCAAAAAGACCCTCTTTCTGTTTATTTCCAACTACCTATTATAGATTCATAATGCCCCGCTGTGAAATACTGCTTTCATATTGCTGCTATATGCAGAACACTTTTTACACATTTTCCAAGTGCCCGGATAATGGACACTGCAATCATGAAATTGCACGAGGGAAATGCTGATCACGCAGGCTTGTAAAAGCCTGAATGCCGTTTGCGAGGCCAAGCAAAGCACCCAGCTTGAAATGCAGCGGTTGGCTGCAATGCTCCCCGAATACGAGGTTGTGATGCGGATGGAAGGAGCCGGACCCGTTACCGGGCCTGCTCTTATGGCCGAAATTGGTGATGTTCGGCGGTTCAAAAACAAGAAAGCGTTGGTAGCCTTTGCGGGTATTGATGCACCACCGTTCCAGTCTGGTGCATTTGAATCCAAGTCACGCCATGTTTCTAAACGAGGTTCACCGCATCTGAGGCGAACTATTTTTATTGTATCGAATATTATTTTAACACGCTCAAACCCAGAAAATGCTGTTTACTGCTTTATGGACAAAAAGCGTTTCGAAGGAAAGCATTATTACGTTTATACCGTTGCAGGGAGTGCCAAGTTCCTGCGGGTCTATTACGCTCGTGTTACTGAATTTCTGCGTTCCTAACCATCTTCTGATGCCTGTTGATGATTGCTGATGAACTATTGCGATGACTTTCAGCTGACAAGCTGTGCTGTCGGCTTATTAAAGTTGCCGGATGCTCAACTGCACCCGGCAATAATTTTTTGCTGATTTTTTGTTCAGACTATTGACACTCGTTAGCAGGTTTGCAGATGCAGACATTGTCTATACGTCTGCCCTGCTTGCGGATACTATGAAATCTCTCAACGTGCTTTCCAAATTTGAAAATCATTTTGCAATCAGGACCGTCCGTTTTCAAGTTCAACTTGAAGCGGACGGTTATTTTCTGCAAGAAAAATTTTTCACATTTGCAACCGCCGCAAGCAGGGCGAGCCGGTACCACCTCGCAATTTTTGAATTCGATTTTACAAATCCGACTTCAAAAGCACTTGTTGGACTTCGCCCAAACCCGATATTCCGCACAAAATTGCGCTGGCTACACGTTTCCGCTGATACCGAATAAGCAAATTTTCTTGGATAAAAATTTGTTCTATGAAAATCGGCGTTGATTCATTCAATATTGCATCAAACCGGAACTATCACTTCCGGTTTTGAAGGTAAAAAGCGGAACTAACAGGTCCTAAAAAATCGAGTAACTTTATGGTATGCTCTATCCAGAACATTTTCTAAGAAGCGGAAGCATCCCTTCCGGTTTTTCCTTGGGATTCTCCTAAAATCCACTGAAAACCGGAAGGAATGCTTCCTAAAAATTTCTGCTTCATTGTGATATGCTTTCTACAAGCCTTCATCGAACATTGAAAACCACATGACCGTCTGTATGGAATACCCGGCGAAGAGCCCCTATGAGGACGAACCGGAAAACGCCGCTGGAAAGGGGCAGGAACACCATGCAGAGAGAACGGCGTAAGAACAATGATATTCTATTTCATTTCAGAAAGGATGGTTTGCCTATGACAAAACTGAGCCAGCTTAAAATCGATCCGGAGTTCCAGAATCAAATCAACCCTCCGTCGTTTGAGGAAACCCACCAACTGGAAATGAACATCCTAAAAGAAGAACGTGTACTGAATCCGATCATCACGTGGAACGGCTATATTGTGGATGGACATGACTGTGCAGAAACGAGCAGTATGATTGCACAGAAATGCACACCTAACCAACGTAATAAGAGCAACCTGAAAGATAGCCACCTGATAAGAACAACAGACGCTCATTTGACCTTTGGAGAATACCAATCTGCCTCCCCGCTATTATCTGACCTTCATGCAAAAATCGCATCGGTCATTGCCGCGTCCCAGCGTCATGCTTCTCTCCCAGATCAGCTTCGGATGCAGCCCGGTATAGCTGATGTCATCGCTGTCGCAAAAGCAGCGGCACAGCTCCGGGCAGCCGTATT
>CEAE01014294.1_pt1 | contig 21440 bp, 10 predicted proteins | sample 554951 | NCBI WGS metagenome assembly CEAE01 (sample SAMEA3182076, study PRJEB8094) | gut metagenome | biome: human; feature: gut; material: Stool; isolation source: human stools | place: Canada | collected 2012-03-28
GACACAGAACGTCCAGATAGAGCTTCCGTACGATTCTTTCGAATGGTTTGATGCAGCGACCAATACCATACGTCCTTTAAACGGAACATATAAGATACTTTACGGAAACAGTTCAAATGAAAAAGACTTGCAAACGTGCAGTATTCAGATTCAATAGGCAATGCTATTACATACAATTTGAGGCCGGGTTAATGAACTTAGGCTACATTGAGAATTTATAAAAAAATGGTTTTTATTGTCAGGCCAAGAGTTATGGCTTCATAAAGTGATTGTTTTCAAGCTATTACCCACTGACAATAGAAGCTGACAATAGAAGCTGACAATAGGCTGACAATAAAGATTTTCGTCTTTTATTGTCAGCCTATTATTGTTTAAAACTGCACTATGCAGCTATTATCCCTTACTTACCAAGCCTGCATTATTCCGCAAAGACACCGTTATTGTTCAACTAAGGTGCCGTTATCGTTCTGCTAAAGTATCGATCTTGTTAGTTCTTCACGGCCGTGACGAGATCTCTCCACGGCTGTGGTAGTATCTCACCACGGCCGTGAGAAGAAGCTACCACGGCCGTGGGAAGGTAAAGATAGCGGCACCTTTGCCCAACTATACCGGCACACTAATCAAACTATACAGGTATACTTACTCAACTATACAGACATACTTACTCAACTGTACAGGCATACGAATGCAACTATATCAGAACCTTAAAACAACAATTCCAAGATGTCAGCATAACTATACGATAAAAAAACAGGCTGACAATAGAACTCTTAATTCTTATTGTCAGCCTATTGTCAGCTTCTATTGTCAGCATGTATTATACTGTAATTCATTTCTTTAACTACCGTCCTGACAGATTGACAATAAAAACAGTATAAAACAGATAGTACAGTTAGTTCTTGGTCAGTAACCGTTTCTCTGAAATCGTTCCCAGATCTTTTCCGTTAATGGTGATATCCGTTGTATTTTCGATCTGTATCATAGATTGGTCAGGAGTGTCAATCTCAACATTCTCGATGTTGAGTTTTGCCACTTGATTCACTACAATACCCTCTTTAGCACCAGTAACCACCATATTCTTGATGGAAATATTCTCAATCGGCATTTCGGGAAGTCCGTTCAGATACGCCGCCCGTCCTGCTCCCCTGCAAAACACATCCGAGATATAGATGTTCCTGAAAGCAGGAGTCTCTTCACTCACACTCGGAATCGGTTCACCGGGAGCACTTTTGGCCGCATAATATAAATCGGCAATCAAAGCATCATTAGGAATATCAATCATATTTATATTATTGATGTAAATATTCTCCACGACGCCACCACGTCCACGGGCACTTTTAAACCGCAACCCGACATCCGTGCCGATAAAAGAACATTCGGACACATATACATTCTTCACTCCTCCGGACATCTCACTACCAATTACGAATCCGCCATGACCATGCAAAACGGTATTGTTTCTCACAATCACATTCTCACAAGGTTCACCTCTGCGACGGCCATCTTCGTCTTTACCAGACTTCAGGCAGATTGCATCATCTCCCGCATCAAAGAAACAGTTGGCAATCAGCACATTCTTGCATGATTCCACATCGAGCGCGTCTCCGTTCTGCGAATACCAGGGATTGAACACCTTTACATCATTCAATATCAAAGATTCGCACGAAAGCGGATGAAGACACCAGCTCGGAGAGTTTTTGAAAGTCACGCCTTCCAGAAGCACCTTTTTACTCTTCACAATACTTAGCAGTACAGGACGCAGCCAACTTTTCATCTCCTCCCATTCTTCACTCGTGATTTCAGCCTGTTGATTCCCCTGGCCAGACATGAGAACGGATGCTTTCAATGCCCCTTCATTAGGATACCACACCTTGCCGTTCTCATCCACATTACCACCGGAGTTCACCAGATTCTTCCACTGTCTGTCCGTCATTTTATCCTTCTTCACAGGACGCCATCTGTCTCCCGCTCCATCAAAAACGCCATAACCGGTAATAGCTATGTTTTCTGCATTCATTGCCGAGATAGGCGACTGGCAGCGCCGTGTATCCAGTCCTTCAAATGAAGTCGTAATAATCGGATACAACGAGGTGTCACCGCTAAACACAATCAAAGCATTCTTTTCTGCATGCAAATTGACGTTACTTTGCAAAACAATGGGGCCTGTGAGCCACAAACCTTCCGGAATGATTACTTTACCCCCTCCTTTGTCGTGCACTACTTTGATAGCCTTATTAATAGCCTCCGTGTTCAGCGTCACCCCATCGCTTTTTGCTCCGAAATCACAGATATTTACCTTATAATCGGGAAAAACGGGACGCTCTATGGCGGGCATGGAGAAAGGAAGGTCTGCATACATTGCCTTCAAATCTGTCTCCACATCCACCTGCTTGGCAGTACCCTGACAAGCACAAAATAGTCCTATGATGACCGGTACCAAGCCAGTCATTCGATTCAATCTATTCATCGTATCTTTTTACCTAAACATTTTATTATTTGAACCAAGCCGCATCGGTATAGCCATCCCAACTCATGATGGTTTCACGTGTACCGAAGTATTGATCGTATTGTTCCTTACTAAGTTGCAGCACTGTATTGCGCACCGTTGCCGGAATGGATTGATAAATATCAGAACCCGATTCAGTCTTGCAGTTGTAAAGTTTGCAGCCGGTGGCAACAGTAGGTACAGCCGGTGTCAGCGGTTTATTCTCTCCTACAAAGTTAGGACCGTACACATCGGCAAACGTACAGTTTAAGAAGGTCAGATTGTCCGGCTCAAACTGATAAATCAAAGTAGAGTTAGTAACGCCTTCGCCTACCGTGAAACGGCTGTTCAAGAATACATAACCCAAGTAACCCGCACTGACACGCGCTTGCATTACAGCACGTGTACCGCTAGGTGCATGGATCTGACAATCTTCAAACAGTACCACCTTACCCGCCCCCCAGATGAAATCGGTAGCTCCGGCTATGAAACAATCTTTGAACCAGTTGTAACCTCCACCGGGAAGCAAAGTATCCTGGAAACTCAAGACACGGCAATTGATAAAAGCAGCCGATTTGTTGTTAATATAAAGTGCCTCGGCCTGACCATTCTTGCCTAGTGTCCAGCCATACGCATTCTCTATCGTCACATTTTCAAAGCGGATTTTATCACTGTTACCATCGAGTATCACCACCGAACGACCTCCGGAAGAGGGCACAATAGTGCCGGTAGGGGCAAACTGATCGATATTGGTTCCGCCGCCTATACCACCATTAATATCATTGCTGTTATCATATTGAATATTGACAGCCGTATTATCACTAGCATTTCCTTTTACTGTGATGTTGCTTTGATCACGCAAGTAGATAATCTCCTGATAGATACCGTCATCCATCCGGAATGTCTTAGCAGCATTCAAATCGACATGTGTGGCACAGAAGTCAATAGCACCTTGCAAAGTATAGAAGTCAGCATTGGGGTCGGTGTGACTAATTTTCACCTCATAGTTCGGTCCGGTCAATGCTGGTGCCGGCTTCGTCTTGAACGTCCATGCACGGCCATATACTCCCTTGAAGTCTGTTTGTTTCACTGCTGCCTGTTCGATGGTTACATAATATTCGGTGTCGGGTTGTAAGCGCTGTTGATGAGGCTTGATAATGAAGCTCTTACCTTCCACCCGTGCCGGATAATAATTGACGATACGACGACTGATGGAAGAACCGGTAGGCGTAACGCCGATAATATCCATCCACGTATTCAGTTGGGTCTGACCGTTTACGATAGACTGTCTGCGTTCTGCCATATTGATTTCATCTACCTGTTTATGGTCGCTCATACGATAGATGCGGATACAACCACTCGTACCAAGTTCGGGTGCAGTGCCTTCAAAGGCGATTTTCAGTTCGGTATCTGCTAGTGCTTGCTGCGTGCCGTCGGCAGGTGTGAAGGCATATCCTGATACAGGAGTCTTGTCACCTTCGGCCGTTCCGTCCTCACTGCTTCCGTCTTCCCAGGGAGCTGATGAGTTTCCGCCTTCCACATTTTCAAGACGTCCCATCTCTACAAAGCCGCTGTCGTCTATGTAGAGTGCGAATGTGTAGCTATAACCTTTGTGGAATTGCGGCAAAGCAATGTCCAAATTAGTAAATATCCACTCTTTCTCTCTATCGTCCAATACGAAAGACACTTTATAGCTGTCTGTCAATGCCGATGGAAGAATGATAGCTTCGTAGAATCCTGTTGTAGCATTGTGATAAGGGTTGATTGTAGCAACAGAGCTTTCGTCAACCGTCAGTACATCTGTTTGTATATTGAATGAAGCGGCAGTTTGCATCCCCTCAATCCGTACATCACTTACTTCCAACGGTTCTTTTTCCATATTCACAAACTTCAGAATCACTTTTGCCAGACGATGGGTAAAGTTTAATGAGATATGGGGTTCGTTCTCCGGAGAGTAGGTGTATTCTTCTTTCGTGGCAGCATATAGTAAGTCGCACGCCGTACTTCCTCTTTCTTGAGCGGCCAGTTGCACGGGATAATTAAAATTACGTACATCGGCATTATACGGATAGTATGCCACAAACTTCACCGGTGTTCCATCATTTTGCACTTTCAGCGGTGTAGTGGAAGTGAAAGAAACCGACGCACCCTCTTCCGAGCAGACATAAGGTACATTCGCTGCTTCTGTGACAGGTTCAAGAGTCTTCATATCCAATACGTATGTTCCGATCTTATCTCCGTCATTCCATGACGATCCGTCTTGGGTGACACGGGTTGAGAAACCTGTGAGGTCTACACCGAAGGTAACCTCTCCCGCAGTAGTAGGTTGTTTTGTACCTGTATCTTGCTCATCATCCGAACAAGAGAGGCAAAACAAACCACCTAACAAGGGATATAATAATGAATGAAATAATTTCATAACTGTAATGTTTAATCAGTATTACAAGAGTAATTCAATGGTTATTTTACATTCTTATACCAACGCGGGTCACCTACTTGAGCATCAATTTTCAGTTTGAAGTTGCCGTTTCCTGCATCTTCAAACAGTTCGGTAACTGTTTTGGACGTATCTATCCAGGCATTAGGAAAAGTATTGGTATCAATTGCTTTTCCATGTACATTCAATACAGGCAGCTGTCCGGCTTCGGTAGCTGCCGCTGCATAGTTACCGGAGAATTCCCGTACATCCATTTTATAGCCTATGTTAGGGTTACTTGTAACGAAGCAGGCCGAAATATTATTCTTATAATAGAGATTACCATTCGCATATCGGCTTTCAAATGGAGTCTTTGCCATATCTGCCAATGTGCAATTTTCGACAGTGATAACTACACTATTGGCATCTTTCACGTAAATGACGCGTTCTGTCATTTTATAAAGTGTAGAGTTAGTGATAGTGATTGCTTTAGAACCATAATAGTTGAAGACATTTTGCATATTGGCAAACAGACAATCATCGATCACTACAGCAGAAAGTAAGTTTTGTGCCCCGTTATCTCCGGTTGACCAGTCACAAACAGTCTTCATGTTACTAAAGTTACACTTCTTGAAATCTACCACAGCATCAGTAGCGAGTTGGGCAGTTTCATTGTTAGTCAGCAGAGCGGTTGAGTTATCACCTGTAATATCTAAGTTATTCAATGCTATCTTTTGAAGACTGGTATATTGTATCTGTTTCAGATTCATCTTCACTTGTTTTTCTGTATCACCAATCAGTAACAACTCTGTTACAGCTTCGGGCACTACCATTGCATCGCTAAAGGTATAACCTTCTGCATTGGCAGCAAATACTAACGCAACTTTACCGGAAGCACCGGACAATATTGTCGACAGGTTTGTTTCTGCATTAATCGCTTTTTGAGCATAATCAGCAGGAATTGCTTCATTCTCTGAAACTTTATCACCGTCGCCATCCTCGCTGCCACCATCACCCCAAGGTGTGTTGCTGCCGGAACCACCGCCTATTTCTCCGCTAGTCTCTTTTCCTACATTGATATTGAAGGTATACTCATAGCCTGCAACAAACTTATCTATCTTGCTGCCTTCAGGCACTGTGTACTGATACTTACCACCGTCTGCCATGATAGTGAGCGACATTTTATTTATCAACTCTTCAGCAGGCAACATGATACCAATAAAAGATTTATCTCCTGTTTTCTGCAGGGAAATAGACTTCTGCGTATCCATGTTAGTCAATTTCCCGTCTATCAGGCTGAAAGTAGCTGTGGTATTCATCCCCCCTACCGTTATACTTGTCACATTCGACACGTTTTCATTCGTAATCTTAACACGTAGAAGCACTAACTTATGATGGAAAGTGAATGCCAATCCACCTGCCAACAATGATTCCGTTGACTGGTTGGCAGCCTTTGCCCACATTAAATCGTGGGCAGAGATACCGTCAGACTGATCGCTTACATCTACTTTATAAAGTGCTGCCGTAGCATCAATAACATCTGCAGATGTAGTATGCGGATAATAGGCTACGAAATTCGTAGGCATATCATAGATTGCTATTCCGGGATCGGACGAGAAGTTCGCCGTAAGCCCCTCGCCAATCGTCGTATATTTCACGTTAAGGGCATCGTTCAATACATTCTTATCTTCTGTATCGAACATATATATACCGATAGCATCACCGTTCTCCCATTCACTGGTTTCGCTATTCAATCGTGTAGTGAAACGATCGTTGCCCGAACTGATAGTGCGAAGCATTCTTTGACCATCGCCATCAGTAAGAGAATTTTCATTAACTTCACTACAAGCTACTGCCAACGTTCCGGCAACCGCTAAGAAAAATAGATGTTTCAGATTCATAATATTATCTTTTAATTTATTCTTAATCATGTAAGTTCATATTCTCAATTTAAATTTAAGGCAACCAACGAGTATCACCGGCACGGTTGCTTACAATCGGAGAAGAGGTATCCTTAATCGTCAAGTCTCCATTAGCCGGATCGGCAAACAGTTCGGCTGCCGTAATTTTCAAATCGGTCGCATTCATATTCTTACCTCCCAATGTATAGTCTGCGGTGGTATAGTTATTAGAGAATGTAGTAGTAGTGTTAGCACCGATAGCAAACAAGTCACCGCAAGGGGATGCCAACAAGATACCTTCCATTACCAATTTGGAACCTACGGCAGATTCAATGTTAATCAGACGTTGATTACGGCTGTAGTTGTAAATAGTTACATTCTTATATTCCAGGTCGATAGGTTTATCCATATAAGGAGCATAGAAAAGGTTACCCCAGCCATAACCATTGGTTCCATCATTGTCGTTGCTAAATGTACAGTTGCGGAAGATTGCACGGTCTACCTGGTCATAAGAAACTCCGTTATCTTTGTCGAAAGACTGAAGATTAAATGCACCATAAGCACTTGTTTGCCATCCACAACCTTCGAAACGGCATCCTTCCATTTCCAGATTCATAATGTACTTGGCATTAGCGGACTGATGGCGCCAGAAACCTCGGCGAAGACTTATGAAATCGCAATTTACAAAGCTGACATTCTCTATTGTGTATGCCTTGCTGGTATTCATAAAGTAGTTATTGTTTGCTTCATGACGGAATTCAATATTATCAAACTCCAGACTGGAGAGGTAAGACCCCTCTGCAATACTCCAACTACCTTCCAAAACAACAATAGGTTTAACTCCATCACGACTACCGGCCAAACGGAAGCCTTTCATCAAAGCGAACGGAGTGACGCGGTAAGAAGAACCTGCAGGCAAATAGTATTCTGTACCTTCGGGCACTTCAGGATCGACATCGTTGTTCAGCAACATCGCAGATAAATCGTCATCCAAGCCTACCGGTATGGACATAGCCGACGGGCCTGCCGTACGGAACGTTACCTGATTATAAGGTTTGTCATATTTACGCGGTTTACTGGTATCATACAGATTGACAGCATACAGTGTATTCTTCGTTAAACCATCCACCTCGGCAAATCCCTGCATCATTTCTTCAATGGTCAGATAGCGGCTAATACCAGGCAGTGTCGTATTCATCATAGGGATAATGCTTATACTATCCACCGGATTCTGTTTATTGTCTTTCTTCCAGCGAATGATAGCCGATGATTCCGTAATTTCGGTTTTGGAAACATCTTCCACCAGTTGGGCATATTCCGGACGAGCTTCAGTAGAGGCACTGGTGTATTTCCATTGCGAGTTGTTGGTAGCGTTGGCAGCATTACTGCGTACACGAATATAGAAAGTAGTTCCGTAAGGAATATCATCGATAAACACATAAGGATCAGTGGTTTCTATCTCCATAAACAAGCTGGTATAATATTGATCCTGATGTAGTTGTACCGTATAAGAGATAGCATCGTTCACTTTATACCATACCAATGTCACAGAGTTTGCTTTCACCTCCGGTTTCTCCAATACAAACCGGGGCTGGAACAGGTCGTCCACTTTCGTATATTTATCATCTGCCTCGCAGCCTATGAACAGGGTGCCGCAAAGGAGTGCGGGCAGCATAGCCGTTGCAAGTTTTCGTAATAACTTTATCATAACGTTTGTCTTTTTACTGATTAGTATCCATAATAGTTCCGAATCAATCCGCGATGGTCTGTTATAACCTTTGCAGGATAAGGACACAAGTATCTCACAGGATCGGTAGGTTTCACTAATTGATCGTTGTTTTTGTTGATAAATCCACGGAAACTCCATGAAATAGCATCCAACGTTTCATAAAGCTGTGTTTCTTTGTTCAACACTCTCCATCCCAACGCATACTCCAATACTGTGTAACCGGCAGGGCGACCTACACCGGGACCATATTCGTCAATACCTACAATGTCTAATACCTTTCTATCAGAATGTTCAGGGTCCGTCACTTGCTTGTAATAGATATTAGACGGTACTTTCTCAATGCCTGGTACGTAAGCTCCGTTAGCTACCAATCCCCAATTAGTCATCTCGTTATAAAGATTGTAGATAACTTCACCATATTTATTCCAACGCGCAAGATCGTATTTACGAATACCTTCACCACCAAACTCCCATTTACGCTCATCCATGACTGCTTGGAAGAAATCTGCTTCATTAGTCAGGCTCTCTACATAACTTTCTACTTTATCCGTCCATTGAGCCGCATCGAAAGCACGGCGGCGAACACGCTTCAGTGCTTCTTTTGCATCGTCACGCGGTCCGTAAAGTTCATTGACTGCTTCAGCATACATCAGCAAAACATCTGCAAAACGCATACGTACACTGTTGATACCTGTATTAGAACCACTGGAAGCACCCAGCGGAGACTGCATATAGAGTTTGGACCATTTACCAACACCCATACCAGTCACTCCCATATCAATCTCCTGATTCAGGTCTTTATCATATTTATAAGGTACACAAGTCATATCACGACGCAAATCATCCTTATCAAACGAATAAACATACGTACCGCAGAAAGTTACATAGTTGCGGGCGCTGCCATAAGAGTGCTTACCTTCTGCAATAGTAACACCGATATTATAGCCATAACGACTGGTGACACTTTTCAGCATCGGAACAGCGAACATGACATCATCGTTGTTGGCAGTCTTCCAGTTACATTCATTTACCCACAAGTTTTCAAAACTTTGACTCAAGTCGTGTTTGCTTTCTTTGATTACTTTTCCCAGATAAGTGACGGCAATTTCATAATAATGTTCAAAGTTATCGCCACGTTCCATGTAACCTACGTGAGTCACATCTTCTTTGTCGGCACGAAGAGTCCAACCACCCCGATAGAGAGCCAACTGTCCGATAAGCGACTGGCAATATTCGCGTGAAGCACGTTCTACGCCATAATCCAAATCGACTGCATATTTCATCATCGGTTCTACAGCTATCAAGTCATCAATCAGATATTCCAGAATGACATTGCGGTCGGTAGTACCCAGGCTGAAGAAGTCATCGGTCGCTTCCGTTGGTTTGATAATAAACACTACATCTCCCCATGTACGGATCAAGTCCAGATAGAGCATGGCACGAAGAGTTTTCACTTCTCCATACATCTGTTGTGTTTCGGAAGGAGTATCACCTGTTACTTTATCGGAAAACAATGGTGACTCCTGCACAGCCTGCAAAAAGTCGTTGGCATAATTGATAGCATAATAGATATTGTTCCAAGTAGCGTTCAATACCGACCAGGTGGGACGGGAATCAAAGCAGCCTATATCCGAGCCATTGGTACTGACAGTGTTGTTCTTGAACGAACTCATTTCCACATCGGTATTCGTATTCAAACCGCTGGCAAGGTTACTTCCGTACAATCCGTCTTCCGTCATGGAAGAGTAGATACGGGTCATCAACGCTTTCATCTCCGATTCGCTGGAAAATATGTACTCGGGAGTAAAGCCGGAGGCGGGCTGCACATCAAGAAAATCATCGCAAGACGTCAAAGTGAACATAGTTCCGGCAATGAGTGAGTATATTAGTTTCTTATTCATTGTTCTTTCATTTTATAGATTTCAATTAAAAAGTCAACTGTGCACCAAATGTATAGGTACGGCTACGCGGATAACGGTTATAATCAATGTTCGGTGTCAAACCGGTAGCGATGTTCACCTCCGGATCATAACCACTATATCCGGTAAGGGTAAACAGATTATTGCCCGATACATAGAAACGCACTTTACTCAAACCGACTTTCTTCGTCCACACACTTGGTAAGGTGTAACCGAGGGTAGCTGAATTAAGACGCAGGAATGAACCGTCTTCCACGGCATACGACATACAGATGGGGCGTCCGATGGAAGTGGGATTCCACATGGTAGCATTCTTATTGAATTCTGCCAGTACTTCCGGACTGTAACGGATCTCATTACCCATGTCGTCGAAGTTACGCCAGCGTTTATCTGAAGCGATGTCCATCAGGAAGTTGTTCTCTTTATTGTCCGCCCAAGTGGTCAGCATAATTTTGTTGGCATTCAGTACATCAAAATCATACATAAAGTTGAAGAACATACTCATATCAAATCCTTTATAAGTAGCATTCAGACCAAAACCTCCCGAGAATTTCGGAGTAGTGTTGCCAATAACAGTACGGTCGGCTTCTGTCAGCTGATAAGGATTGGTGCTGTTGGGATCTACCGGAGTGAGTTTCTTGAACTTGGCATTACCGGGACGCGGAGTGTCGGACAATGGGCTTGAATCTACCACTCCTTCTTTCAGTTTCCATGTTCTGGATTTGGAGTCGAAAGATTCAAAATCGGCTACGGTATAGAATCCATCATTGACATAACCGTAAATCAAACCACTGGTACCACCCACATAGGCACGATAATCATCAGAGTTCACGACATCATTTCTCCAGGCTGAAGTGAGAATCCATTCTTTTTCACCACTTGCCAGTTTATCAATCTTGTTTTTATTATGACCGATATTGAATGTGGCGTTCAGTGAGAAGTCTTTCGTTTCTATCAGCCAGGCATTCAGTTGAAGTTCTATACCCCGATTGGATGTCTGTCCCACATTGGTCATCAGTTTAGTGTAGCCTGTGTAACCTGGAATATCCGAAGGCACCAGCAAATCTTTGACTGTATTCCAGTACACATCAATCGTACCGCTAAGGCGTTCTTTAAAGAAACCGAAGTCAATACCAATGTTACGTGTGATGGTGGTTTCCCATTTCACATCAGGATTGTACACATATTTAGAGTTATAGAAGTTATAGTAATAGTGGCTGACTTCTCCCCATCCGGCAGGACGGGAACTGCTTACCCCATACAATTTCTGATAAAGGTCGGCATCGATGCGGTCGTTACCGGAAGAACCGTAGCTTAATCTCAACTTTAAGTTGGATACGACCTGATTATCTTTCAAAAAGTCTTCGTTAGAGATACGCCATGCCAACGCTCCTGCCGGGAAGAATCCCCAACGGTTACCTTTGGCAAACTTGGAAGAACCATCGGCACGCAGCGTTACCGTAGCGAGGTATTTATCATTATAGCCATAGTTGATACGGCCAAAGAATGAAGAAATACGAGAGGGAGAGGCCGCTGACGAGGAGTTCTCGTAAGGAGTACCCAGCGACAAATTATCAAAGACCTTTTCTGCCGTGATATTTTCCGGAAAAAAACGAGTAGAGTAAGTTTTGGTAGTAGTCTGGTTATGCTTGATTTCCTGTCCCAACATCAGACGGATATCATGTGCTTCTTTTAGCATAAAGTTGTAGTTCCACACGTTGGTAAGCTGCCACTTGGTACCTTGTTTCATGCTCCATTCCGCCACCGGCTGGTTATTGTTGCTACGAGCTTTACTGGTCTCCATACCCCAGAAACGGCGTTGTTCTTCAGAGTTATTCTCGAAACCAAATTCACTACGGAAAGTCATACCCTTCATAATATCCCAGGTCACGGCTCCCATCGTATTGAGCGACTTGTTGATTCTCTTTTTATAATTTCTTTTCGATTCTTCTTTGGGATCAAAAAGAGTTTCTTCTTCCAGTTGATCGGGATCGAAATACGTATCGTCTTCGGGAAGTTTCATATATTCATCCAGACCCTTAGTCGGTTTTTCACGCAAAGCAGTCAACAAACTAACGCCTTCCGTACCGGATCCATCTACTTCCTTATGCAACAAACGCGTGCGGTATTCCAATGTCAGGAATTTAAAAGGTTTGAAGTTGAAAGAAGCGTTCATATTGTTTTGTTTCAGTCCGTTGCCTACCATCACACTCGGTTGGTCCTGATGGATAAAGGATAGTTTATATTTGGCTTTCTCCGTACCGCCATTCACACTAAGGTCTACATATTTGGCCACCGGATTGGAACCGAACACCTCGTCCTGCCAGTCAGTTCCGGCATTTCCCTGATAGATGTAGTGTTCGTAAGCATGTCCATACTTATTATTAAAAGCTGTAGGATTAGAGCTTTTCTGACGCGCATTTTCATATTGCATCAATACAAATTCGTAAGGGTCCATCACATCCAGTTTGTTGGAAAGTTCTTTGGTCTGCACATAAGTGTTCAGGCTAATGACAACCCGTCCTTCAACAGGACGTTTGGTTGTCACCAAGATTACACCGTTGGCACCACGCGCACCATAGATAGCTGTGGAAGCCGCATCTTTCAAGACCTCGATAGATTCAATATCGGTAGGTGGAACATCGTTCAGACTGCTTACTTCAAATCCGTCCAATATGATAAGCGGACTGTTATCTTGTGTAATAGAACCGCCACCACGTACCAAAATCTTAATTTCAGCATCCGGCGAACCGTCTACAGCTGTCACCTGCACACCCGGCAGTTTACCGACGATGGCTTCAGCAGCAGAAGTGGTCTGTACTTTCTCCAATATCTTGCCGGATACGCTGGCGATAGAACCGGTCAGGTTACCTCTTTTCTGCGTACCATAGCCGATTACGACTACGTCGTCCAACATTCCGACAGCTTCTTTCATGTGGATATTAATGTTCGAGGTACGTCCTTTCAACGGTTCTTTTGCTTCTTCCATACCTACATAGCGAACTATCAACACGGCCTTGGCTACATTGGGCACACTGGTCAATGTAAATTTACCATCCAAATCGGTCGTTGCACCTATTGAAGTGCCTTGCACCGTTACTGTGGCACCAATTACCGGCCCCATATCGTCGGTCACCGTACCGGTCACGGTAGCAGTCTGTGCCATAGCACCCACTGCTACCCACAGCAGGATAAATATGCTTATGATTATTTTATTCATCATTCTATGCTTTTATTGTAAATAGATTTATTTGCTCCACACCTTTATTTCTTTTCCATTACTATTCCGCCTTGGTTCTGATAATAGATAATGTGCTGAACCAAGTTGTGGAAATAAACTTCGATGTTCGGATAGCGTCCGTTAGGATCAACCGACGAACTGATTTTTTGTGCATCACTCGGATCGTTAGGATTCAACCCGTAAGCTTCTTCCCAAATATCAGGAATTCCATCACCATCCGTATCAGGCCAGGGATTCAACGACTTCACCTTAATGTAACCTTCAGTATCTGATACTGTATCAATGATACCGGGTTGCTTGGCTTTGCCGTCTTCTTCGGGTTTGGAACCGATATAGGTGTAAGTACCATTCTTTACTTCGCGAACGATACGCTGATCTATCACATCTCTACGCAAAGAAGCTCCGGCATATTCCAATACTTTATCGTAAGCTTGTTCAGCCGTGTGACTGGTCAGTTTGCTGAAAGGTTGGTAATCTGCCATCTTCATAGCTTGCTTTTCTGCTTCAGGAACCGTACCCAGTGAAGAGTCGAATTGTCCCCAAACACCCTCTGTCCAGTTATCAGCCGTGACACCTGTGTTACCTAACACATAATTGCCATTGATATAAGCTCTGGCAGTAGGATCACTTGACAGGATACGGTAAGAACGGTTGTTTGTTCCGGTAGCTGGTCCCGGTTTATAATAGCAGTCGGTCAGGTTGAAAGCAGCATACTTTCCGCCGTAACTGCCTTGTCCTCTTCCACTCCAGTTGTAGTAGACATTATTCCTCACATCGAAATATCCGGTAAAGTCATAAGATTCTTGTGTACCGGGAGCAGACAAATCGGAGATACGCGGGCAGCGGCTACCGTGGTGTGCTAACAGTATGTGGTGGAAAGAAGCATTATCTCCACTAAACATAGCACCATAACCATGAGCACCCTTGGCATGGTTAGACAGGTTCATACTTTCAGAAGCGATACACCATTGTGCCGTGAAGTTCTGTACGCCATAGAAAGTCAGTGTTTCATCCACACTCCATCCGGCTGTAATATGGTCGATAATGGCATCTTTGAAATAGCGTCCGCCAATCGCATCTTCTCCATAATCGGCAAACTGATCGCCCGGACGGCAACGCAAGAAACGAACAATAGCATTCAGACTGCCACCTGCACCAATAGCCGGATCTTTCGACAGGTTAAAGGTGAAGTTGTAATTCTTCAATGTGATACCGTCGCCCGGTGCGGTCTGACCAATGATACTCAAATTAGGATATTCATTCAGATACAGCCCTCTTTTCAGTTCGATGATACCGGATACATCAAAAATGATGGTGCGTGGTTGGTTGGATTTCTCAATTCCGTAGCGTAAACTGCCCTCAATAGGGGTTTCGTTTTTGTTATAATCTGCCAGCGTAGTCACACGATAGATTTCGCCGCCACGACCACCGGTAGTAAAACGACCGCCACCTTCGGCACCCGGGAAAGCGAGTATAGAAGTAGAATGATCGTCACCGATGCTTGTATCGGGTTTACCATATTGGAAGATGGTAATTACTTTATCCAACATCTCTACCGTTGCTGTACGTGGGAAGACTGTTTCATTATTTTCGATATTCAATACGACTTCATTGGCAGTAGAGTTTTTCTTATCCTGCGTAATCCAACTCTCGGATATTACAGCATCGTAATCTACCGGGTTTTCTCCTTGCGGAGCCGAGATAACCAGTTTAGGACATTTATAAGGAATGATATACTCATCCTGTTCTATCGTCACCTCACCGCTTACACCGTCTTGTGTCACTTTCAGGACACGCTGCAATGTATAATCTCCTACGGATTTGAATATCAGGACGGCTGTTCTGGTTTTGTTTGCATTTGCATCTACGGCAAATGTTACTTCATCCGTCACAAAACTGCGGGTTCTGGGAGTTGCTTCCTTCAACTTGATCCAGTCGTACTCTGCTGCTATCTCCAGTTCCCATTCCACATTTGCCACTACTTTGCAGGTGAATGTACCTCCCCGGAATGACAAAGGGTCTGATGAATAATCAAACAAAATATCGGGATCGGCCCCCAGTTGCTCTACGCTAATCTCTTGTTCCAATGTCGAGCCTGCACCCGACATTGATACTTTTACTGTTCCGGTGCGCTTGGGACCGTCTGTATTCTCGGTAAAAAACAAACGGAGATCACCATTCCCCTCTCCGGAGCTTTTTGATATAGTCAACCAGTCGCCTGTCGAGGTCACTTCGGCAGTCCATGTAGAGGTAGCCGTTACGTTGATTGTAAACGAACCGTCTACGTTACTCAACTTCACCTCATTCTTCGACACTTCCAGTTTGGCAGCTGTTGCACCCGCATTAGATTCGTCGTCCGAACTACATGCGCTCAACAATCCTACCAATAATATGAATAGAAAATATCTCATGTTTTATATCTTTATATTGTTAATACTCTATTGATTATTTAATCCAATGCGGATCACCAATTCCATTTGTATATACTTCGGAGTTTTTATCGGTAATAGTGAAATCTCTACCAGCCACATCTTTGAAGAGTGTTTCCATAGGGAGAGCTGTTTCTACCGGTATTTCAGCAGTATCAACTCCCCAGTTAGCCACTACAAAGCCATTGGTGCGATAGTTATTCTCGAAAGTCTTGCTTGTGACGTTTCTTGTAGTGAACCAAGTTCCCTGTCCGACTTCACAAACACCACTAAAGAGATTATTACGGACAACCAAGTGGAATGAAGAGGCATTCTTCGGATTTAAGTCGAAGAAGGTCATTGCAGCAGGAGCCATACTCACAAATGTACAATTCTCTATTGTCACATTCAATTCGCCTGTCATACTGCCCAAACCGGTTATCAAAGCTCTTGTCAGATTGTTGGCATGGAACGTAGAGTTCTTGAACACAAAGTTGTGTACCGGCGCGTCCTGCTTGGTAGAAAGACCGAACAAGCCACTTCCACCGGAATTCAAACCTAAGAAACGACAATTCTCAATCACAATATGATCGGCAATCTGTTTCTGTGCAGCATCTACTTCCTGATACCACATTGTACGTACCAAATCGCTGATTTCACAGTTCTTCCAAGAGATAGTAGATACATGGAAAGCTTGGTTTTTAAACTTAAAGAAATCGGAAGTTGTCACCTTTATTTTCAGATTCTCGAAGTGGAAGGCTTCAATAATGGCATCAGGACAGTTGATACTCATGTTGCCCATTTCCATAAATGCCAATTCTTCACCATCACCCGGTGCCTGTCCCATGATGTAGAGAGCTTTCGGTATTTCGGTCTGTGTACCTAATTTATAGGTAGCACCTGCTTTCAGGAAAAGTTTCACCTCATTTACAGAAGCATCCGCCAGCATTGATTTACAGATTGATTCAAGGTTCTCTTCCGGACTTACATATCTGTATCCGTCAGGAATTCTCATCGGAGCTTCCGGATTGATATCTTCTTCGTTCCATCCTTCCGAAGCAATTGTTACAGTGTAATCTTGTATGATCGGTTCATCTACGTTGTTCAGTGCAAACGCCACTTGTACCGTATCATCAGGCAAGATGGGGAATGTGCCATCGATAGCTTTAGATTGGACTACCGTATTATTCTTATCCAGATAGTCGATACGCACGGATACTGTTCCGCCTTCGCTTTGCGTTTGAAACAATACAAAGTCATCGGTGTAGTTCACTCCACCGGTTGTTGTCTCTTTCTCGCGTTGCACATCTGTCGGAGCTTTTACAAAAGTAGCATCCGATAGTTTATATCCTGATATTGGTGAAGAAACGACTGCGCGTAATTTCGAGTAGCTTTTATCCGATTTACGATCGGTAGACTTCAGACGAAGCACACCTGTACGATTGTACATACGCACACTAAGCGGTTCGTCGAACGGGGATTTATACGTCACCGGTGCCGAAATGGCATATTTTGTTTTAGCCGTCGGATCCTGATGTATCACAATATCATTCAGATTCTTCGGACTGGGAATAGAATCGGATTGTGTGGTAGAAATAATGTTATAACTCCCATTGGGCAACTGAAAGCGATAAAGCGACGAATAGTTGGCTACATACTCACCATCGGCTGTATAGATAAACAGGGGTTTGTTAGAGGCACCTGTGTTCACCGCCCACGGTTCGTCATCCAGAAACAGTTGTATCTCTTTTACTACCGAAGTGGCATATCGTTCTTCTTCCGAACAAGCTGTTATTCCCAACAGGAGCATTATTCCCGTCAGTGAATAGAATATATTTCTCATATAACTCCTGTTTTAAAATTCTGAAACTTCTATTGTAAACGGTTGAGTGGATGTACTCTTATACATGACTGTGCGTACCGAAGGCCACGGCTCGTCCAAGTAATTCTCATCCGTAATTTTCATATGTACGGTAGAACGCTTGGAAGACTCAAAGCCTATACCGGTATCAAGAGGGCTGATGATGCGATTCACCTCCTCGCCTCCTTTCAGATATACCACATCTATAGATGTTCTGGAATCTCCATTCACTGTGGGAAATGAATAAACCGAAGCTCCAAAGCCGGTAGAAAGATTAGTGGAGATGGTCACATTTTCTGTAATACATTCTTTACTCTTTACTTTATAGCCTATTGCCACATTTGTAAAAGTGACATTCAACTGGTCAAAACGAGTGATAGCACTCAATTCCTCCTCCGTCTCTTTCGGCTGGAACACTGCTTGCCCGACTAAACGTTTCAATTCTACGTTGAGCGAACTGACCGAGTTATCTGAAGTAAAGCCTACGACATCCGAAATATAAACCGGCTTTTGAATATGAGCATCCTGATAAACTACCACTTTGGAAAGACTATCTGTATCCACCAGATGATCGGCATTTGCCACGATGAAGGTTTGCAGATTTTCTCCTAAAGGAAGGTCGACTTTTAAATCTCCATTATTTAAAGGGAGATTTTTTCCATATACCATGGAATCTTGCAGGTAGACATAAACACCGACCTCTGTAATTCCATGTTCAGCAAAAGTTTCAAGACTAGCCCTACTGAAAGAAACGCCAACCGGGTGGGTTTCGGGCACATTGGGAAGTTGTTCATTCGGTTTCCATTCATCATCCATTTGCTGTGAACAAGAACAGCAAAGCAGAAATGACAGAAGAAATAAACTTGCTAGATGTTTCATAAATATTAGTTTATATATAATTTAAAGATATACAATTATTAAAAGAATAAAAATTCTATGCCCTTTTTCTTTAAAAGGCGGATTCAAGCCTAAGGAGGATTGGCTATTATAAGTGCTGGCTTCATGTTTCTCATTTGTTTAGATTTTCATTGTACATTAATGATGTTTTTCGCTAGAGTGATTTTTTTGTTCTTTCACCAGTGCAAAATTGAGGATTAAGCAAGAGAAGATAGAGTAAGATTTAGTAGAAAAGGAGTAAAAAACGGACTGGGGTAAAAAAGTGCCCCTCTGGTATAGCCATGCACAAAAAAGATATGCCCTTCAAATGTTATCATAAAACACCTGAAGGGCATATCATCTAAATTCTCCGCATTGAACGGGGAATTGCTGATTACCTATTTGTTCTGTGCATCGACTATATGTTGCACCAAACTATTCAAATATACCTCAAGATTCGTATATTGTCCATTCGGATCTTTCGTTTTTGTATTTCCATCTACGGGATTATTCGGATCAAGTCCGTTTTTTATTTCCCACTCATCAGGTATGCCATCACCGTCCGAATCTACCGGTGCCGAAAGACCTGCTATTGATAATTCCGGCCAGGGAGAATCGCCTGTGTCTTTGGGGCTATTGATAAATCCGGGTTTATTTCCTTCTCCGGTGAAAGTTGCCGTTCCTTTCCGGGTGTCGGAAATGATACGTTTGTCTACTTCATCACGATAATTACAGCAACCTGCATAATTCATCACCTGTTCATAAGCCTTGTCAGCCGAATAAGTAGTGATTACTCCAAAATCAAGAGGTTCTTTCAGACGGATAGATTCTTTGGTATCTTCTGTCCAGAGGAAATCTACTTTTTCATCATTCTTCAACTGGGCATAGACTCCGTCCGTCCAGTTATCGGCAGTAACTTTGTTGTTACCTTCTATCTTATTTCCATCAATATAGAAAGTTCCCCATTTCTGCAGGTAAGGTTGAAAAGCCAAGTTCTTTTTGGGTTCTCCATCAACGTAAACATAAGCTTGCGGATAAACTCCGACTTTGGCAATACGATATTGCACCTGTTTGGAAGCCTGTTTTGTTGCCGGTCCCGGTTTATAATAGTTATTGACGATATTGACATGCTGATCTTCCCCGCCATAGCAGCCGTTTCCAGCCCAGTTGTAGAAAACATTATTCCGGATATCAACACATTCGCCAAGAGCTAATGTAGAAGGACGAGGGCCCAGACGAGGCACGCGACTCTCACAGTGAGCGATCAGGTTATGGTGATAAGAAGCTTTATGTCCTCCCCAATTGCCTCCATATCCATGTGCCCCTTTTACATGAGTCGCTTTTCTTAATGCTTCAGAGCCAATACACCATTGTACCGTAGAGTTTTCCATACCATAAACGGAAAGACATTCATCTACACTCCAACTGACAGAGCAATGGTCTACCATAATATCTTTCTTATCACAGCCGCCCAACCCATCGGGTTCTTTCCCACTGGCTTCTCCGGGGCGGAAACGAAGAAAACGGATAATTACATTATTAGAATTAATAGAAAAGCCATAATCAGCCAGACAGATTCCTCCGGGAGAAGTCTGTCCTGCAATGGTGAGATGATCTTTCCCTGTTCGTAATTCCGATTTCAGATGAATCGTACCTGCCACATCAAAGACAATCGTTTTAGGTCCATTTTGTTTCAAAGCCCAACGTAAAGTCCCCTGCGAACCATCGTCTTCCAAAGAAGTCACATGATACACTTTACCACCACGGCCGCCTGTCGTGTATCTACCGTGTCCTTCAGCTCCGGGAAAAGAGATCACTCGATCTTCCCGGCCGCCTGTCTCCTGTTTTTCGGGTATGTCATAGGAAAAGGACATCATTCCTCCCGCAACCATTGCCAGCAGACAAACATAAACTAATTTTCTTTTCATTTCCTTATTCACATTATTAGATGATGGAAACAAAAGTAGTGGAAGCTTTTCATTCTGACATTCATTTTTTGACCGATATGGGGGAAAAATCAGTTTTTATGATAAGATTGAACAAATTTTAGATCCCCAGCCGCTCTTTTAATAACCGGTAACCGGAAAGACTTACTTTAAGTTTCACGCCAGTCTTCAATAACAACTGATAAGTTTCTTTTCCAAAAAGCTCGACCCGCGAAATTTGTGTTACGTTGACAATCGTAGAACGATGCACACGCACAAAAGTATCAGGAGACAGATGGGTCTCAAAATATTTCATAGTTTGTTCTTTCAGATATTCTCCGGTAGGGGTTATCAACATTACATAATCTCCACAGGCTTGTATGTAGATCAGTTCGTCTGTCTTTACCAGATGAATGCGGGAACCGTCTTTCACCGTAATGCGATCTATTAATTCTGTCTGTGGTTCTCCTTGTTGTTCGGTCACAGTTAGCTGATGTGCAGCCAATTCTTTATCCAGTTCCTGATTCTGTACTTCTTCTTTAGTTACAATCAGGCGATACCATAAAGTAATGGCAATCAAGGTTGGCAGTCCGAACAATAACCGGAAAGGTATGGTCTGCGCAAAAGGAATATAGGATATGCCTACAATCCTCACCATGATATCACAGATCATAAAACT
>CEAE01011484.1_pt1 | contig 21029 bp, 24 predicted proteins | sample 554951 | NCBI WGS metagenome assembly CEAE01 (sample SAMEA3182076, study PRJEB8094) | gut metagenome | biome: human; feature: gut; material: Stool; isolation source: human stools | place: Canada | collected 2012-03-28
TTATGTAAGGTTTATACTGTGTTGCAGATACTTTATCTGCAACCTATCTGCCGCAGGTATCTGCAACGCTCTAACTATTTATCAACTAGTGCATTACACGCGTTTGGTTGCAGGTGGCAGATGTTTTCATGTTTTTTCAACTTTATAGAGGAGGATTACGCATCAAAATTAGGGTCACAAGCGTAAGTCATAAACCAAATTCACCTCTGTGTCCTCCGTGTCCTCTGTGGTGAAAAAACGTGCAATAATGTGCCAATATGCTAATTGTTTACGTTGTGTCCCACATGGTAATTGGTACGCTGATAATTATTCACTATTGGAACTTTTTGCGCAGCCTTTTTATCCAACTGTCACTACGTATAACGTTGTTATTCTCTCCAATCGCTTTTTTCAAATCCCGGATCCGTTCATTTTGTCTCTTCATTGCTGCCTGTATTTCGTTTATCAACCTATTTATTTCCTTCTGCAGCTGAATTTCCTTTTCTTTCAATTGAATAATGTGGGCGTATTTCTCGCAGATCATTGTTTTATCTATGCACAGTTGTTCCAGCGTATCAATATATTCTGCTGTAATGCCGGCTTTACTTCGGCGAAAGAGTTCCAGAATACATTCTTCGTCAACGTTCGGAACATTGTCTATGTATAACATAGGAAATTGTCCCATTTCCACCCAAAGCAGGATCGCTTCTTTTTCGATGTGATACTTAATCACTGCTTTTTCTACACTAATCCATTTTGGCATATTGCTTTTGTTTTAATGTGTTATAAAAAAGGAGTAAATAACGTATTGTTTGGAGAGGTGCAACGAACACCCACGATTTTTATGATTTCGGTCGGCTGGGGAATTGGTTGGGGTATAAGGATTGTTGAAACCGACCGGATACAATAAAAGCGTGAGTGCTGTTGTACCATTATCTAAATCGAGGTCTTAGCATACCGTGCACCAGATAATGATAAACAACAGACACCCACGCCAAACGTTTATATATAACAAATCTCTAATCGATATGTTGATATACGATCATCTGTGTGGAGTATCTGTTGTATCATTTCCCGGTGCATGAAATTTGCTAAGTTTCGATTTGGGAAACAATACGTTATTTACTCCATTAAGGAATAACTAATATGTAATAAGATGTAATAATATGCAATGAGATGAAATCTAATTTATTTATAAATCAGAGTTTTATGTGATTTTATTATTTCGCTGTTATTACATTAAATTGCATATTATTACACCAAAGTGACATTTAAGTGACACCGAAAGAGCCAAATGTCACCAATTTCTTATATCTTTGTCACGTGATTAAAATTTCTATACAATGGCAAAGATTGATTATATTAAACTATCAAAGCCTAGGAATGATGGCAAATCGGAGTTGCTCGTCAGGCTTTATGTTTCCAAAAGTTTTCGCCCTCAATTCAAGAGCGGTTTATTCATTTCCCCTCAAAGGTTTATCCCATTAGATACAACCAACAGATGTAGACGGTACGAGATCGATGTACCAAGAGAAGGAACCCAGAACTTTTCAGAGATTAAAGAAATAAAGGAGGTGAAACGAAAGTTTGCCCTTTACCTTGAACGATTACAGGCTATTTGTGATGTTACATCAGAGAAGCACCGGGACGAACTTACTACGGAGTGGATCAATACCTCTATCAATCTTATTAATAAAGATAATACTAACATTGAGGATATAAGTTACCAATACATTGTACATTTGATTGAAGAAGAGCAGCGAACGATTGAAGAGGAACGCATCAAGGCCAATAAACGTTCCTTCTTTGATTGTATGTATGATTTCCGTAATAACTCCAAGAAGAAAACCAACGGTAAACGGGAGGGCAATAAATCGAATGTATGGAAGATAAATTTCGATGTGCTTATATCTGCACTCCAAAGATATGAGATGTTTATCGGCCAGACAGATAAGAAGCGCAAAGGCTTTGCTCTTGATATTGACACCATAGATCACGAAACGCTGGAGGATATAGAATCATACCTGCGAAACGAGCACGCCCTGATAGAAGAATATCCGGCAATGTTCCAGATGATATTTGCCGCAACTGCAACAAAGCGTAAGACTCCAAAAGCGCACCCCAAAGGGAACAACACTATTAGCGCCCTTTTTAAAAAGCTGAAAGCCTTCTTTAGTTGGCTGAATGAAAAGAGAATCACAACAAACAATCCTTTTATAGGATATGAAGGAATAGTAACCGAGAAATATGGTACGCCTTTTTATATTACACTAGAGGAACGCAATAAGATAGCAGATTACGACCTTTCAGAATACCCATATTTGGCAATTCAGAGAGACGTATTTGTATTTCAATGCTGCATTGGTTGTCGTGTCTCTGATTTATTTAGGCTCACTGCGGCCAATGTTATAGATAATGCGATAGAGTACATTCCCCGTAAAACCAAGGAAGAACGCCAGACAGTGGTACGTGTTCCATTAAACAAACGTGCCTCCACATTGATAAACAAATATAAAGGTGTAGACACTCAAAATCGGTTATTTCCGTTTGTTTCACTTCAAAGCTATAACAACTATATCAAAGAAATATTTCTGTTATGCGGTATAACCCGCTCCGTTACTGTAGTGGATAGCGTAACCGGGAAAGAAGTACAACGACCTATCAATGAAATAGCCTCTTCACACATGGCACGGAGGAGCTTTGTTGGTAATCTATACAAAAAAGTGAAAGATCCTAATCTTATAGCCTCCATGAGTGGGCACGTAGAAGGAAGTCAGGCGTTCACCAGATACCGAGATATTGATGAAGATTTGAAAAAGGAGGTTATCAAGTTAATAGACTGATGTCTGTATTATTAACTTTTTCGCACGTGAGAACTAAAAAAATAAAGTGTTTTTCCATCTACATTTGCTACATCATCTACATCGTACCCCTTTCAGAAATAGATAGAAAAGGGGTACAATAAAAAACAATTCCCAGTAAATAGAAAATATATTGGTTTTATCGCTTTTTGATGCGTAAATAATAATCGCTATAATGAAGTTAAAGCAAAACACAATCTTTGGTTGTACTTTGGTTAACTTCTGGTTGTACTTCGGTTTCTAGCATTTGCTTGTTTTGCTTAGCATCTTTAGCGATTGCTAGCATTTGCTACGTTTGCTAGGTTTTGCTCGTTTTCTCGCCTTTTGTTTGCGTCTAAGCGATTTTCTTGCACCGGGCAAAGAACTATCAATCAGCGAAGAGAAAGCCCTAAAATCGCAACCCCTGAAAGGAATACGGGTAAATAATAAATGCCGCCTCATCTCACGATGAAACAGCATAAGCACACAAACACAAAACAAACACAAAATATCAATAAATGAATCTATTTAGTTTTCATCAATAAAAAATAGTTCATGATTTCGAATACAAAGATATAAGAAAATATTGATTGTACAAAGTAGAACGACTATCATACAACAATACGAAAACCTTTTGTGTAACGTTCTCCTTGCATTGCGTTGACAGCCGTCCCTATTTCCATAGGTTGCCAATATACAATTTTTTATCAATACAGTTCCGACTCTTCCACCCAGTTTATTAAAGCTATTGTTTTATATTCAACCAGCTTAAATTTTATCCCGTTGATTTTCTTTTGTTCCTTTCGCATTGAGCACCGGACATACACAGCCGGCACCATGACGTTTTTAAATGATAGCTTTTGCCGTTCCGGAACACCGTGCGATCATAGAAGCGATGAAGGGGAAGAACCTTGCCGCAATGTGTACATCTCTTCCGCTCTATTCCGTCCACTATAACCCGGTTCTTTGGCTTCCGTTTAACCAGCTGGCACGAAAGGCACTCATGTGCGCCATATCTCCGGCAGTAAGCTATAGACCGCTTGCCGCACTTGGCGAAGTGGGTGCAATCAGATCTGGGTGATGTTTGATGTATATTCATAATTCGGAAGTTTAATGAATTCTTGAATATCTTTCAAGAACTTGCAAGAAATGTAAACCCGGCAACCGTATTGTTACCGGGGCGTCTTTGTTGATGGCGTCAACTAATGTGCCGGACCGAAGCCCCCTAACACTAACTTATTTTGCTTTCTCTATTCTCATCTTTATTATCCTTGGAGCCGTTGAGTTCTTTATTCTTGTCTCATTCTCCAACTCCTTAACTCTTTTCTTTAACTGCAAATATTCATCAGTTAGTAAGATTATTCTTTGCAATAATATCTCGTATAAGTCCATGATTCCTTTTTTTATTACTGTATATTTTAGATCTCTTCAAAATCTCGGAACGACATATTTTCACTGATACTGTCTAGCAAGTATTGGTCTACGATTTCTTCAATAGGTTTAGTAACGTCCGAAAACTTATCTCCAACTTTATCGTCAACTACACCGTACATCAATTCGTGAAGTGAAAACAATGCACCTTGAAGGTCTTGAAGTAATCCCTTAACATACAAAGCTGCATGTGTATTTTGACCTATCGGAGTGGTCTTTGTACGTTCCGCACAATTCCGACCGTACAACTCTTTTAAAATCTCATCCTGTTTTTTGAGATATTCTTTTGTATGTACCATTTTATTTTGGTCTGCTGTCAGACCTTCAAACTTTTCTCCAATTTCTGAAAATTCCATAGCGTTATTATTTTATATTGATTGATTTCTGTTATTATCGTTAAATATTTCATCCCATACGCAGAAAGCAAGAAGGATGATACAGATAATTAGTGTTACGTTCATAATTGATTAAATATCAAAGAAGTATTCTCCCTTTCTCCTAAATATCCTATAGCCAGTGTATAGGCATCCTAATACTATCAATATCTCCATCTCGTTATAGCTTAGTGGTTGTAACCTGTTGGTATATCGTGGAGGCTCTTATTATCTCTAATGGTGTGCCAGTCACTTCTATTGCTGTGTACTCTTCGTATTCGAATACATTATGCTTTATTCCTTCTATCTTTAGCATGGTAGTGATATCCTCTACTTGCTTGCTCTCGTGGAGCTTGTAGACCTTTGTTTCTGTCATAGTGTATATTTTATGATGGGGTAGTGTTTTACGATCCCATCCGGGTTAATAATTCAGTGAAAGGGAAGCACCTATTTTCACAAACCAGTACTTCCATGAAAACAAATCAAATATTATGAATAAAAAAACTAGTCACCACAATACGAACCACACCCGTAGCCCATTGCACGGCTAATACGATTTTGATACTCATTATAAGAGATACCCTCTTTGCGTGCTGCTATCTCGCCTTTCATGCGTTCCGCTTTAGCTTCCGCTTCTCTTCTGATCCGGTCGGCTTCGATTTGTGCACGAAGAAGAACCGAACTAATGGCGGCTTGCTCGTTCTCTTCACGTACTTTTGCTTCACGTGCTTTAGTCTCCGCTTCGATTGCCTGGCGTTCTTCGGCTACTCTAACCTCAAATTTTGCCATGTTCCAAGATTTACGGAGTGCATCGGCAAATGTCGGGTACTTTGCACGGGCGTTCTTGTAAAGGTTGTGCGCTCTCTTCATTATTTTGCTTAAATCGTAACGTGCCATATCTTTTTTATTTATTGGTTTAACTTTGATGATGCAAATGTAATACAATACTTTAATTTAATCAATGTATTTGTATTATATTACATTAATATTAATAATTATTTGTAATATGATTCTTTAATTTTATATTTGTTTGCAAACTATTGCTTAACTTTGCGCCTGTTAAACGTAAAGTATTACATTATGGAGAATCGAATAAAAGAAATTTTATCTGAAAAAGGTATGACGGCAATAGAATTATCAAACCTTGTTGGAATATCACGGGTCAGCCTTTCAAATATTATTAATGATAAACAAGAGGCGTCTGCTAATACCTTAAATTCTATTGCTAAGAGTTTAGATGTTCCGTTTTGGCAACTCTTTGTATCACCGGAAGAAGTACAACCAAAGAAAGACCGTCTTTCTCTCACTTGCCCTCACTGCGGAAAGGATATTAATATTAAAGTAGAATAGCCATGAATCAGCTAGAGTTAATCCAGAGTAAGATATACGAGATAAGAGGGCAAAGAGTAATGCTTGATTTCGATCTGGCTGAAATGTACGGAACCGAAACCGGACAACTGAAACGGGCGGTACGACGCAATATCGAACGTTTTGAAGGTGAGGACTTTATGTTTGAACTAACAAAAGAAGAACTTTCAAGATGCCAAATTGGTATCTTGAACAAAGGCAGAGGAAGCAACTTTAAATACATGCCCTTTGCCTTCACCGAATTAGGGGTAGCGATGCTTAGTAGTGTTCTTAATTCAAAGATTGCAATAGAAATAAACCGGGGGATCATGCGTGCCTTTGTCGCTATCCGGCAAAGGCTGGCGAATCCACCCGTAGACCGGTTAGGCAACATTGAGAAAGAAGTTAAAGAGTTGAAGGAATACATAGAGGAAGTATTTGCCGACTATAACGACATCAACGACGATACCCGGATGCAATTAGAACTAATCAACCAGACCTTAGCCGAGCTTCAGGCACAAAAGAGGATGGAGAATAAGCCACGTAATCCGATCGGGTTTATCAAGCCAGGGAAAAAATAAAGAGAACGCCCGTACATGATTTGCTAACCTGTGCGGGCTTTTCTATATCTTATTTAAATCACTGTTAATTTGCTGTTAATAACAGGGAGTCAACGTCCACAATTTTGTGGAAGCCTCAATAATATCATTCGCAATTTGAAGGGGTATGCCGAAAATCCGGCTACCCTTTTCATGTGGGCAGAAATTTCCGTCTCATTGATAATCTTCTTTGACCTGATACAAACAATGTTTGGGTCAGCTTTTCATCTTCAGGCAATAAAGGAAACACGATAATTCCCGTATTTAAAACGTAACTCACAATTACCTTTAAAAGTAAAATGTGTGATTAACCCATATTTAATACGTAAATACTTGATTATCAATTTTAGTGGAATTTTCCCCGGAAATACGGAAAACACTCCGGCAAAAACCGGATGGATTATTTTCTTCAGTATTATAACCAGTCCACGCACGGATCGGTTTTGCGGATTCTGCCGGGAAACTCCCTTGCCCGAAATGGCGAAGGGGATATTATCAACCAACCCCGATCTATGTATGTTGATTATCTCGTTTAAATAAACTCTTTTCTATCTCCTGCCAAAGTGCTATCATTGCCTTTGTCGGTTCATCATCTTTACCTATAAATTGAAAATCTTCCCTACAGTATGGTGTACCGTCAAAGTTTACAAGATCAAGAAGATAGTTTTTAGCCCTGATAGGGCGCAAATAACACAATTTCCTATACTCCCTATACTGTTCGTCTGAAATCGGTTGAAAAGCGGTTGTTTCTTGGTAAGTGAACACAATATCATAAACCCCGTACCTGATATAAAGGATACGGATCGAAAAGGGTTTGTTTGCCTTGATTATCTCCTTCTGTTTCTTACCTTTCACCCCTGTATTTACCGTTGTTTTTTCGTTGATTTCTGAAAACATAGTACGATTATTTAAAAGTAAATAGTATATTTGTACTATGAATTAGGGAGGGCGTCTATCTGGTGGTTCGGGTGACGCTCTTTTACTTTATACCTTCCGCAAAATTAGAAAACATTTGTAATAGTTGTTTTTTGTTCCTTCTTTTTGTACGTTTGCGCATTGTATAACATAAAACACACTGATTATGGAAAATATCACACTATTTGTATCTATTGTAATCATCGTATTTGGTGTATTGCAAATTGTATTGTTTTTCAAGTTATGGGAAATGACTAATGATGTGAAAAAAATCAGCTTAAAGCAATCTCCATCAAAAGCCGACGAATTGATAGATGAAGCCCAATTATTATGTTTGGATGGAGAAAAAGAAAAAGCTTTTAGGTGTTATAAACAATCTTTTCTCATGTCTATAGTAGAATTGTATAACAATATTTCTCAAAAATACAACGTAGCACTAAAAGAAGATAGAGCAAATATGTGGAAATTACACTATCCTAATATAGTCCGTTTTTATAAGTCCAAAATATCTTTTACAGATTTCACTTTAAATTACAAGGATTACGACACTTTCGATAAGGTGGATAATATTTTTTCTAAAGGATAAATACTACTAATCCCCGGCTACTTATCACAAGCGGTCGGGGATTCTTCTATAATGGCATGGAATAAAATTAACGATGTGATAAACCGTTGGTATTTTGTTTAATGCCGTCTAATGCCTGGGTAATCTTAGGAAGATTCTTTTTAAGGGCACTAGAGCTTTCAGCAATAGTTTGTTGATCCGCCATGACTTCTACGCTATAAGTCAACATCTCACTAACATTGTTTTTAATCGTTTGAACTTCTCCGGTTAGGTTAACTATAGCCGCCTGTAACTGGGCGTTAGATTCTGCTCTCATTGCTATATCGGCTGCAAAACTACTATTTAAAGCTTCTCTGTTTAATGATAGATCGGGAATACTGAAAGAATCCTGTGAAGGCTCTATATTAAGCAATATCGAGTTTATAGAATCCAATAGCCTAGTTTGTTCTATACTTTGATTCTTGATTTCTTCTCCGGCAATTTGCAAAGCAGTGAAACGTCCGTTAAGTTCGTCGATTGAATCCTGCGATGCAGTGGCAAAGCCTTTCTTTGAAGCTTCTTGGGATGAAGAGGAACTATTTGACAATATGTCAAAACCTTTGTTAGCTGCTATTTTCTGATATTCTTCCATTAATCTTTCGGCCTTGCTTTGTTGCGCTAGTGCATCATCTACCAAATTATCAAGAATAATAGTCCATTGGTTGAAGCGTTGCTCATCTGATAAATCGGTATTCTTCATTACATCTAGCATTTTAGATTGTGCCTGTTCCATCACTGGAGCTAATGTAACAGAATAAATCATTTGTTTGGATAGTGTTTCAAGCATACTAGAAACGGATTCGGTAAAAGCTCTTGCTGCATCGGTTCCACTGACAAAAGCATTAACGAGTGCGTCTGTCATGGAGTTTCCTAAATCCCCAAAAATATCGGTCATATAGTCATTTAATTCACTATAGGCATCTTCCGCCTGTTGCGCCAGGTCAATCATGTACTGCAACGCTGCCTTGCTTTCATCTGACATAGTACGGGTATTGATAATTGTTTCTGCCAAACTTTTATCAAACTCTCCATTAGCTTTTATTAATTGGGGATAAACATCAAGAACTGAAGAATAAACGTCTTTTCCTTTTCCCCAACCAAACAACCCCGTTTTTTTGTGTCCGGTTTTGATTTCTACGTTGGCAAGCCCTGCATATTGATCCTTTAAAGCTAGTGCGGATCCGATGTATTGATTTGCTCTTTTTAAAAACTTTCTCTCAATATTTGTAATCCAACTCCCATATTCTCCGTCTGTAAGTTCTTTATTAAGGCTTTTTACACTGTCCTTCATGTTAATAACTGCGTTCTTGGCCTTAGAATAAGCATCAACTCCAAAGATTGTAGATGCTTTCTCATACAAAAGATTTTGCTCCAACAAAAGAAGGTTGTATTCTCTTTGCTGATCTATCGTTTCGTTCATAATAGCCTCAAGAGCTTTTTTATGCCGAGAATTAGCTGCAAAAGCCTTTCCTATAAAATTGGCAGCTTCTCCTACTGCGGCTGCAATACCGCCTACAATTCCACCTTTAGCAAAACCTTGCCCGATATTGGATATTGCATTCATTGCGCTTTCTACACCACTTATAGCATCTGCTGCCGAAGTCTTACCCATCGCTTCAAATAAATTCGCAACTTCTCCAGCTGCCGATGAAGCGGCATTACTTATCGTACCTATGGCACCAGATATTTCTTTAAAATCTTTTGCACTTTTAAGAGAAGCAAAACCCTTTTTGAAGGTTTCAAATATCTCTTCCCATTTATTCTCTTTTTTACCTGTACCGAGCAACTTATCCAGTGCTTTTCTCAACTTTTCTAAGTCTGCCGGACTTTTTTCAATCGCTTCTAGTTGTTCTTTAGAAATAAATGTAATTCCCTCCTTGTCTCCTTTCCCAGAAAGATAATCATTCAGCTGGCGGGCTTGAGAAATCAAATTTGATAGGTCAGAAAATCCCATTTGGGAAATATCACCATATAGCATTTTTAAGAATGTATTTTCTTGTCCGGCAAATTCCTTTTCCATTTCATCCCGTATTCCTTTCAATCCTTCTTTGAGTTTCTTCTTTGCAACTTCTATTGCCCGGTCTATCTCTTCCGAATTTTGTTCGGTACGTTGCGAGTTCAGGAACTCCATTTCTTGATTGAAGGACTTAACCAGCTGCTCACGCTGCTTATTGTAATCCTGATACTTGTTGAGGGTTGATTGTAACAGCTTGTTTATATCATTTTGCTGCTTTTGATATGCTGAAGAATATTCAGTATCAAAATTATTTCTATGTTCGGTAGGAATGTCTACAATGGTAGGAACAAATTGCAATCCTTTCTTCTTGTAATCAGGATTTGCCGCTTTCCATGCTTCATATTCTGCGTCTTGTAAGGTTTGTAGAAGCTCCCTTTCACGTTTTTGAATTTCTGCTATCTTTGCATCATAATTAGCATTGATTTGAGCAAGTTCTTTGGCATTTCCTTCTTCCATAATATCAATAGCTATCTTTTGGGCGTCTAATTGGCTTTTTAAAATAGCGTCCTTGATATTCTGTTCTGCCTTTAATATAGACTTGCCCCGTTGATAAACATCACTATAACTATTATCATTGGTTTTAATAGAATTAGGAGTAAAAAGAAATGCACTAGCATTAAATCCCTCTTCTAGTTTTTTGTTGGATTCTATCAGTTTTTCACGTTCTTCTTTCGCCTCACGATAAATTTTCAACTGCTCTTGTGCTTTTTTCGCAATTAATCCAGATGATACAAAATTAAGACTATTATTGGATTCTATTGCTAACCTATTATATTCGGCTTGCGCTTCCGCTATTTTGGTATCAAGGTCTATTATCTTATCGAAGTTTTCGGTTATCCTATTCTTGATAGCTTGTGCTTGAGCATAGTCTAAAATAGATTGGGTTAGATTATCATAAGCTGTTTTCGCCTTTCCTGCTAAAAAGGCTTCGTTATTCATACCTTCAAAGTAATCCGGATATTGGTCTTGTAGCTTCTTTATGGCTTTACTTCGAGTATCCGTGCTCTCTGCTGCATCCGTCGCAGCCTTGTACAACATTTTTAATTCTACAATTTGATCTTGTGCATTCTTTTTCCCCTCAATTATGGCTTCATTGTAACTTTTTAAAGCTTCTTTTAGAATGTCTAGTTTTTCTTTACTATCAAATAATTGCTTTATCCAATCACCGATTTCAGTTCCATAGTTAGATAAAAGAGTAAGCCCGACAACCAAAGCTGTATTCCAACCTAATAGGGATTTTGTGAGCTGTTTCCAAATTGGAGTACCTTCTTTTCCTTCGGCTCTAAGTTTTGCAAGTTCAATTCTGGCTTTTTGAATTTCATCAATAAGCATCGGGAAATTATTACTAATTGCCAAAAAGAAAGTATTCATGGAAACGGCCAAACTCGGTAATTCTCGTGCTAACATTTGTACTTGGGCGTTTAATCCGTTATAGGCTGTAGCATAATGTCCAACACTCCTTTGGAAACGTCCGGTTGCTTGTTCTGCTGAATTTAGCTCATTAGTTACCGCCTGTATTTGTATTAATAGCTCTTTTCCTGTAGCACCATTACGTAAATCCCGAGAAAGATTGTCATACTGGAAGTTCAACATACTTAGCTGCTTCCTTAATTGCACAAGTGATCCTTCAGCTGATTTATAAACTTTAATGGCGTTTTCTTCCACTTTAGCAACATCACGCATTGAATCAGCCGTAACCTTCAACTGTGCATTTAAAGCTGCCCACTGTTTTAGTTTAGCTTGTCCTACAGATGAATTTCTTTCCGATTCTTCCAGTGCATAGTATTCCTTTTGTAATGCGGCTACTTGCTTTTTCACAGCGTTCAAGGAGTCCGCATAATCTTCAAAGTGTTTAGATGTTTCGTCTGTCTCATGCCTGATTGTTTCAGACTGTTTCACTATACTACTGGCTATATCTACTTGTGCCAAAGCCGTTTGAATTTCAGCGAATTTCTTTTTCATTTCGTCCAACTCGCCTTTTATCCTTTTAAACTCTTTGTACAACTTATCATAACTGGGTGAAGCGGTAGATAATTTACCTAGTTCCGCTCTTACCTTCTGTATTTGCTTTACAAGTTGAGTGAATCTTGTAAGATCAGCATCTAAATTAATTCTTAATCCTGCCATTTTACTTTAATATTAGTTGTTACATTTTCTTTTACTTCTCTCTCTAAGACATGACGAGCCGTGTCCATAACGTCAAAACCTTTGCTTGATACAAAGCTTGCGTATTCCATTCCGTCCGCTGCAACAATCCCGTTTTTAGGGCGTTTCCCGTAGATTAGAAGGTTTTCGGTTTTAGCTTTCGCTTCAGCATGCTCCCCGTCTGCCGGAACATATAAATCAACGATTTCCCCATTGCGAACAACAGCAGCACCGGGAGCATTACGCAAGTTCCAAGTGTGGTTCTCATAAGTCTTTTTGCCACTCTCATTTCTTACTTTCTGGGTATCAACAGCCTTATGAGCCGCATCTATCAAGCCCTGATTAATTTCATCTTCGACTTCTTGGATGAAAGAATCCAAACCGGATAAATCGACTGTTACTTTCATATTTTAGGTTTTGCTGCTATTAGTGACACACTTTTAGCCATGAGGCTAGCACGTTTAAACAGTGGCTGGTAATACAGTGCTATTTGTTTTAAAGCCTCTATAGCATCATCTTTAGTACCTTCACATAAGGCATCGCTCAAGGAACTATCACCAGCAAAAAGAAAGGAAATCGCATCACACAAAGTTTTCTTGTCTTTTTCCGCTAGCATTTCATCTGCATTTTCTTTGTTGGTAAAATCCCCTAAACACTCTCCGGCTAAAACAAAGTTTTTGATCTTTATTGCTTTAAGATTAAAACTACACCCGTTAATAATAATTGTTTCATTCATAACTATTTATTTTTTTGTTGATAATACTCAAATGCTTTCTTTGGATTTATAACGGAGACATCTACGTTCATCTCCTTAGCCATCCGATAGGCGGCAACCCATTCGTTAATCCCTTGGTAGGGATTACACCTGTCCTTGATCCCGATAAACACCCCAGTGGCAAAGATGTAGAATTGTGGAGCGTATTCTATCAGTTCTCTTTTATCAAAAGCCTTTGCAACCTGTTGGGCGGTTATCTCTATCTCACAGGGCGGAGCGGAGAACATTTTACGGATGATTTTCTCATACTCCGAATAAATCTCTTTGAATATCTCGCCAAGAACATCACTTGGCAAGTTTAAAATGTTATCTTTCATACTTCATCATTTGATACTAATGGTTTTCGTCCTCTTGATCTTGGTAGAATGTATTCATCTAACTGTCGGTTGTATTTTTCCAGTTTCTTATTATACGTCCAAACCTTATGCCCGTAAGGGGTTGTTTTTCCTCTATAGAACTGTTTTCCATATCTACGTACTGGATATTCCAACCGTCCGAATCCATAGAAAAAACGGCCCGATCTACTTTCTTTCTGAATACTGTAAATATGGCTAAAAGCATACCGGCTTGCAATCGTCTTACCGTCCAGAAAAAGTTTGCGGCATTTATGACCGGTATAAGGACAAAGAAAGTACCACACAGTCCCGTTTCCAAGATTGCTTGGTTCGGTCTGGAGCTTGATCTCTTTTTGGTTCCTTTTCCCTTGATGTTCCCAAAAGAAAATAAGCTTCTGTTTTTCTACCGACATCACTACGGTATATTGTATATCTTTAAGAGTGAAGCGAATAAACAGCGTTTCCTTTGTTTCGGATTGTTGTCTTATTAACTCTTTGAAGTTTGATAACGTAACTCTTGGTATGTAATCTATGACTGCTGCCATATTTCTAAATTCAGCCTAAATAGTTAGAGAATACACCGTTTTTATCTTGATTTTCTTTATTAAACCGGGCAGAGAATCAATAGAGCATCCCTGCCCGAAATGTTAATATTATGCGTCCGGCAATCCCTGCGCCCAGTTACGGGCTAGTTTTTCGTCTGATACCGTGAAATCTTCTTTGTGATACTCAATACCAAGATGCTTGCAGATCGCTTGATTCTCGTACTCGGCATCCCGTTTCCATTTGTCAAACGGATTATTTGCCGGTTGCGGTTTTTCTATCCCTTCCACACTTGCAAAGAAGCCTAATCGGTTCGCCGGGCTTTCCTGTAATGTCCTTTGGAAAGCATCAAATTTTTGTCTTTCTTCTGTAGTCATAATGATAATTCTTTAAATAAATTCGTATGCTTCTTGTTCCTCATGAAACCCGCCATCATCGTCCAGCCAACACAAGCATCTACGGGAATCGTGTGAAGTCGTGATACCCTTTCCAAAGTTCGGATTATCCGCAACAAAGGCATTTAACTCACTTATGGCTTCCTTCACATTGTTGATAAGTCCTTTCGCACGTAGGCGGGTTATTGTAGGAGGAATCATAAACTCTTGTGCCTTCCGTTCCGCCCATGTTTGGGAAAACACTACGCAATTATCTACTATTTCGTATGCGTTCTCATCCAACGGTTTTGTCGTATGATACAAAAGAACTTTTCTCAACTCGTTTGCTTTCTCGGTTATACAAGCCTCCAAACGATCAAAGGTCTCTTTATAATCCTCTTCACGTTTAAAGGCAATTTTTATCCGGGAAGCATCTTTTTTCGCCATCTCTTCTGCTTGTTTAGTGAGCAATGCGCATACACAGGACAAATCATGTAGTTCTTTCGTTGAAATTGTAAATCCTGTTTCAATCAAACAATTCACTATTTGCTGTATTTTTTCGATAGTGTTTTCGTCTTGGTGGCGCAATAGCACCCTTTCAAGTCCTTGTTTTTTTATTTCGTTCATAGTTTTTAATTATATTATTTTTTACCTTCAAACATTCTCACAAAAATACCGTTGGAATGACATTCAATCAAAGCACCGGGATAAAGGCGGGCAGTATCTTTTTCAAAGCCTATCACTGCCCTATGTCCTAGAGCACTGCAATAATACTTAGCTGCCATCTCCTGAAGCTTGTTTATTTCATCAATGGCTTTTATTGCCTGATGATAAACTTCTATCTGCTCCGGCTTGTCTATGTAAATCTTTCCTTGTTCATCACATAGGGCAAACGCTTCTTCCTGGGCGTGAATCCAACCGTCATCACCAATGAAGTACATTTCCGGAAGAACATAAGGGAAGTCTTTCACCGACTTGTGTACGGCTACTTTCAACTGTTCGAACTCCTGCAAGAGATGATTATACATCTGCTCCTTCTGCCTGCGTATGATCGGCAAACTGGCATCATCCAACAGGTCTTTATTAAGGCGTTCCAATACGGTTTTCCCGGTGTTTTCACCGCCAGCAATCAAATCTTGCAATATTTCGGTGTTCAACTCAATACCAAACTCTTCTACTTTTTGACGGTTAATAATGCCTTGCAATTTGCTAAGCATCTTTTCAAAGTCCCGTCGAAAAGTTGTGTCACCGGAACCAATACAGATTTTTTTACTTTCCTCTTTTTTCATCTTTCTTTTCCTCCAATCCGTCTTTTATGCGATTAGCCACATCTTCACCCAAACGTGAAGCAACTTCTCTCTTATTGAAAATCTCCTTCGTTCCCGAATTAATAAGCCCTATTAATTCTTCGGAGTTCTTTTTTTCATCTATTTGTTCCATGTCATTTAATTTATGCCGGGTAGATCATCCGAAGCAGACCTACCCGGTATTGGGTTATACAATCTTTGCCAACGCTTTAATTAACTCTTTTGCTGATTCGTTAGTCAGACATACGGAAATGGTCCCATCCTCCGCAATATCGTCCGCCTCCAAATTCCCGATCTCGAAAATAGGTTCATCAATATGTACGCCATCTTCTTTTGCGTGATGAACGGAAAAATCGTGTCCTGAAAAGTTGTGCAACAATAGCCCGTTTTCCGGTACTCTCTCCGTACTAAGCTTTAGCAAACGGATTGCCAGATTTACGGCTTCTTCCTTACTGATACTACATACCAGATTGTTATCTTCTGTCAAATCAGATTCAGGATCAATTCCTTCAAAAAGAAAAGTAATCTGTTCGGGTAACTTCACCTTTCCCTTGTGCGTAATGGCGTACGGTGATGTCTTTTGTACACTGAAATTTAAACCGTCCTGGTTCTCGATTGAATAAACTTTATTTTTCATGACTTTAAAAATTAAATTAGTTGTTAAATATGTTCTTTTGTTCGTTCACCTCTAGCAATGCAAACTCTATGCGTGGGTGATACTTATCTATTCTCTTTTCTGCTTCTATCTGGAAGCAACGTTTTTAGGCTATTATCCAAGTCGAACCTAACCGAACTATGGAATACTCGGACAAATAGCCGGAAACGGCTTGAAATTCGCCTATTTTTGTATGTTTTGCACTGTTGAATGAAAGAGTTCTCATAAGCCCGTATCTTTTCATCTTTGATAATTCGCTTTTTCCCGTTCTTTCCCGGCACGGTCTGGTAATGATTGGCTTTTGCGATAATTTGCCCGTGAATGACTTCTATTTCCATCATGCAACTAGTTCTAAATTAAACATGTCAATCAACTGTTGCAAAGCCGGGTTTACCTCTACCATGTATTGCAATGCCTTTTCCGATTCCGTCATTTCTGCCCTAACCTTTGTAATCGTGTCCGGTGTTCCGACTTCGGCAGATAACCGCCTAATAAGCCAGTCCGCCAAATCTATTTTATTAGCCCTGTCCTCATTGGTAGCATTTCTTTCCAGTAGATCGGACAAAACAACCTTGCATCCGATAGCCTCCACGTCTTTAACTTTGTCTTTCCACTTCCCGAAGCCGTCCACATCTGGAAACATTATCACCGTTCTACCTTGCAATACCTTCAGCTTATCAATAGAAAGTTGAGATTTTCCCCCGGTCGCCAACCAAATGTAATCAGGATAGACCCCGGAAGCGATCAAAGCACTTTTCTCCGATTCAACCAAAGCAACAACTTTATCAGGGTACATTCTCAAAAGATGCTCACCGAACAAGCACTGTACCAGGTTGAAATCTTCCGGCAATAACTTCCTTCTTTTCATTATTGAATGAATCCAGTTAATGCCGTTTCCGTCTTTAATCCTATGCCCAGTATTCGGATCATATTTCATAACTTTTCCGGTTCTTACCTTCCCTTTTACATCTATTTGCCAGTAAATCACACTACCGTCTTTTGTGGCTCCTAATGCGTAATCCTGCATCATCTTTTCAATGGTAGGTGATTCAAGCGTATAACGATCAAACAAGCCGCATAAGAAATAGACAAACGAGCTATTATAACTTACTGACTTTTCCACGTATGAGAAGGGAATGTAGCCTATTCCCTGTTGCGGCTTCTGTATTGGCTTCTGGAATGTCTTTTGTTTGACGGAATCGGTAAACCGCTCCTTCTCTACCGGATTATCAATGAAGTATTGTTTAGGCGTATAATGATAGCCGCACCCGCTTTCATGATTACACCTCCCTACTACCTTATCTATCATTTCCCCGGTATTTCCATCCAGATAATAAGCGAATGAATGAGGATCACCACATTTCGGGCACTTATGCCGTGAGGCTTTCCCGGTGTACTTCTCTAAATATGGTAAATTATAATTATTCATATCCTTATTTTTTATCGGCATAAATAATATTTCCCGCTGCCCTCCTCTCCGTTACAAATCCTATCATTCGTAACCTGTCAGCAAACGTTCTGATGCTTACCGCTTTATATCCGCTATCAACAGAATAAGTTTTGTATTCATCATAGATTGCTTTTAATGAGTAGCTACACCGGTAGGAAGGAATGTATTCGTATTCGTTTACATACATTGCTACGCTGTCAGATTCCATCCGATATTTATCTATCTGTTCTTTGATTTTTTCCGAGTGCGTAAACTTCTTGTTAACCAACAATCTACGTAGTCCCTCCAATATCCAGTTAAACACCCCGGATAACTCGTTGGCAATAATTTTGTTTGCAAGTTCCGGATCCTGTTCTTCCGGCGGAATGGTTTCACCAAAAGGAATAATGATAAAGCGACGAAAGAAAGCGTTTGTTTGCTCGACTTCTTTAGGAAGCTCGTTGCAATTAAACATCAATTTTCCGTAATCAGTCATAACAAAGGGTTTCCCGTAAATCTGTCTGGCCTCCACCGGTTCGCCTGAAACAAGCTGTTTAAATATTGATGCCTCCAGTTTCCCGTTAATTTCGCTAGCGTAGTTCAATAACTTATTTGCTAGTTCCGCACGTTGATAACTGTCATACTTAGTTAGGTTTTGAAGCGAATAGGAACAAATGTTTTCAGTACCTAATATTGCATTTATAATCTCAAAGAATACACTCTTTCCATTGGCTCCACTTCCGTATAAAATAACCGCCTTCTCCAACTTTAAATTATTGATAAAGATGTAACCCAGATATTCAGCCAAAACCTTACGGCATCCTTCATCAGGAAGAACACGCAAAAGATACTTGTCAAATACAGGACATGTTGATTCCGGATCATACTCAAACGAAAGCTGGTATTTAATAAAATCGTCCCTGTCAAACTCCCTCAATCCTTGCCATTCCGAGGATATTTCAAACGTACCGTTTCTTAAATTGATAAGTACTTTGTTTCCTCTTGTAGGTGGTTGAAGGTTAGCTTCTGAAAGGAACTGTTTGTATAGTTCATCCTTAAACATGTGATATTTTGATTCCATTACAGGAACGCCCATCTTCATAGCGGCTTTAGCAAGAAAAGGTTTGAAGTCGTCAGCCCCTACCGGTTGCCAGTACTCACCATTAAAGATATAAATAAACCCGTCACGGGTAGCCAGTCCCCAGTTATTGGCGGTAGCAACCCCCAGCACTTCATCAACAGTTACAACAACATAAACCTTTCTGGAAATCTTGCCTTCATCCGGTAACCCAGACTTTGCCCGAAAGTCTATAGGTTTGATTTGCTCCAGCAAATCAGTAAGAACCGCTTCACATGTCCCCGGCTTTGGCTTCCGATATTTACGTTCGGCCAAACTAGTACAGCGTTTAAGCTCGTTGTCAATCATCGAGATATAGTTAAATCCTTTCATGCGTCGCTCTCTCCAAATAATGTTAACTGCTGACTATCTTCTTTCCGAAACAAAGCCTTATCAGTGGTGTAATATCCCGCTTTCGCTCCAGTGTGCTCATCTTCTACCTTATAAAGCAATTGGATGCGTCCCTCTTCTTCCAGCATCGCAACGTATCGGCAAACGTTGGCTCTCAATATGCCGGTTTCAAGTGATACGTCAAGCATCGTTTTGGGACGTTCTTTAAAAGATTGGTAAACGACTTGCTTTTGTGTTGAGAGTTTAGTATCTTTATCCCCGTAATCATTTGGGGCGGCTTCGGTCGCCTTTCTTCTTGCTTCCATATCTCTAGCCCTCCATTAACTTTAAAACATCGCTTTCTTTGTAGAGGATTTTATTCCCTACCTTATTCTTTTTTAAATATCCGGTTTTCGCCCACCGCCAAAGGGTCGTTTTAGTAACGCCCAGCTTTTCAGCCGCTTCTTCTGCTGTGAGATAGTTTTCGGGTAATGTCGGAATTGGATTCTGGGATATGGGTTCATTCTTGCGTTCTTTCTCCCACTGAAGAAACGCCTCTTTGAGATCCAAAGGAGCAACAACTATAAGCGTGTTTGTTCCATTCTTTATAATTTGATCGATGTTCATTCAGTTCCTCCTTTCTTGCTTGTTGTGGAGGCTGTAGAGGGATTGCTGCGTAGATAAGAATCAAGACTGGAACGCTCGATATACACGAGTTTTCCGCCCGGTTTGTACGACATAATACGATTGTTATACACTAGCAAACGTAGTGCACTAACAGACAAAGAAGTGTAAAGGGATGCCTCCTTTAGTGTTAATAGAGGCTTTATAAGAAAAGTTTCTTTTTTCATGAAAGTTACACATAAAATTACGGGCGGCTCCACCCACATCAAATTACTGCAATGCAGCGGCCATCTGTATCGCAGATTTCCAGCTAAACTTTTGCTTGTAAATTTTTACATTTGTATTTTATGTGTATTCAAGTTACACCATGTACCATCTTCACAGATAGCACACGTTTACATGTTCTATGGCGCAAATATAAAAGGATATTTTGATTTTTGCAATAAATCTATCTTTTTTTTATTTATGTTTATTGTTGCTTATAAAAACTGCTACTTAGTGTTTCAACTAATAATTAGAATATAATTTGATTATTATTTACATTGTCACACTGATAAATATCAAAGTAAAGCATTATCATTGCTGCCTTGCATTTATTGTACCCCTTTTCTATCTATTTCTGAAAGGGGTACAATGTAGATGATGTAGCAAATGTAGATGGAAAAACACTTTATTTTTTTAGTTCTCACGTGCGAAAAAGTTAATAATACAGACATTTCTAATTTCATCCTAATCATAACCCTTATGATAATGGAATAGAATACCTTTTTGATGATTAAAATAACGGCAAGATTACGGCAAGGGTAAAAGAGTGATTCTTGTTTAATCCGCTCCCCTGTTACGCCATTAAAATAATATTCTTATATTTGCCCTACAAATTTGCATCACTGATGATTTTTTAATCACAAATTAGGGCTTTCTACCAAGAGTGGTGAAAGCCCTTTTTTAGTGCTTATTTGGAGGCTAATTTTTACGAAGTGACATTTAAGTGACATTTTAATAATATGCAGAACCTATTCCGTGTTGATAGTCAATTGATTAGGTGTGCATTATTTACTCCATTAAGGAATAAAAAACCGCTTTTGCCTGTTTCATCACGCTGATGGGCAGAAAGCGTATGACAAAGATATATGTTTTTTTCGGAATAGGATGGAAAAGAGGAAATAAATGCAGGAAATATGGTATGAGAATAGAGAGTATGGTATAAAGATGGTAAATATGCTATACGGGTGGCAAATATAATGTGATGATAAAAAGGAGGGAGCCAAAAGTAAAACCATCTATTAGAT
>CEAE01017639.1_pt1 | contig 20926 bp, 9 predicted proteins | sample 554951 | NCBI WGS metagenome assembly CEAE01 (sample SAMEA3182076, study PRJEB8094) | gut metagenome | biome: human; feature: gut; material: Stool; isolation source: human stools | place: Canada | collected 2012-03-28
GGCGTAGGAGGCCAGCTGGTTGGTCTGGCTCCTCCATCCCGATTCGAAGACCAGCCGGTTGGCGTTCAGCACGTCGTTGCCGTAGCTCCACGCGAAGAAGATGTTCAGGTCGAAATTCTTCCAGTTGAAGTTGTTGCCGAAGCCGCCCGTGTTGAGGGGCTGTCCGCAGCCGATGATCGTGCGGTCGTAGTCGTCGATGACGCCGTCGCCGTTCATGTCGCGGTATTTCATGTCGCCCGGCTGCATCGCGTTGCCCTTGAACGAGGGAACGCCGCTGACGAGGTTGCCCTTGTCGTCGAAATCCTCGGCCTTGTAGGTCCCGTCGTAGATGAAGCCGTACATCATGCCCGTGGGCTTGCCCACCTGCGAGATGTAGGGGAACTGCGAGTTGAAGCGCGTCTCCCACGATACGGAACTCTGGAGCGTGTTCTGTCCGTCGACCAGCCCGAGAATCCGGTTGCGGTTGAAGGCGATGTTGAACGACGTGGACCACTGGAACTGACGGGTCTTGACGTTCACCGTTTCGAGCGTCAGCTCGAAGCCGCGGTTGCGGATCTTGCCGATGTTGAGCATCCCCTGCTCGAAGCCCGACGAGGCGGGCAGCAGGGCGTAGAGCAGCAGGTCGCGCGTCACCTTGTCGTACCAGTCGGCCGTCACCTTGATGCGGTCCTCGAAGAACCCGAGGTCGAGACCCGCGTTCCACTGCTCGGTGGTCTCCCACTTGAGCCGCTCGTTGGCCATGTTCGAGACGTAGTAGCCCGGCACGCGCTCGCCGCCGAACACATAGTCGAGCGAGTTGCCCGAACCCGGGTTGACGGTGATCTGCGAATAGAAGTCGTAGGGGGTCTGCGTGCGGTTGTTACCCGTCAGGCCCCACGAGAGGCGCAGCTTGCCGTTGCTCATCCACTCGCTCTTCTTCAGCAGATTCTCGCGGTTGAAGTTCCACGAAAGGCCGGCCGAGGGGAAGTAGCCCCAGCGGTTGTCGGAGGGGAATTTCGACGAGCCGTCGGCGCGGAATGAGAAGGTCAGGTAGTATTTGTAGCGGAAATTGTAGTTGGCGCGCAGGAAGGCCGACATCATCCGCCAGTCGTAGTAGTTGCTCTGGACCTTCTGGTAGTTGCCCGTGTGGATGCCCGCGATGCCCAGCTCCTCGGAGGTGATCTGCGTCGACGCAACGCCGTCGTAGGTGTTCTTCTGCCCCTGGAGCGAGAGTCCCGCCATCAGGTCGAGGTTGTGGCTGCGCCCCAGGCGCTTCTTGTAGTTGAGCGTGTTTTCGTTCGACCAGCTCGTCTGGTCGGTCCAGTAGATGGCGCCGTTGACGCCCTTGCCGCTGGGCGAGCCGGCGTAGCCCGTGTAGGTCTCGCTGCCGTTGAACTCCTCGCGGCGGCGTTTGTTCAGGACGTAGCCGCCCGTGGTCTTGAACGTCAGGTCGGGGGTGATCTTCCACGTCAGCGCCAGGTTGGCGTTGAGGTAGTCCACCAGCGTCTTGCGGTATTCGTTCTTGGCGGTCTTCACCGGGTTGAAGCGGTAGTCGTTCGATCCGTCTACGGCTTCGTCGAGCATCGAATCGAGGATGTCCTGCCCGGGAGGCGTTACGGGGCGGTAGCCCCAGACCGAGTACATCAGCCAGCCCGACGACGACGAGGTGGTCTGCGCCGTGGTGGGGGTCACGCCGTTGGTCGCCGTGCGCGAATAGTTGGCGTTGGCGTTCAGCGTGAGTTTTTTCGAGATGGGCAGCGTGAAGTTGGCCTTGCCCTGGTAGCGCTGGAAGTTCGAACGGATGATGATGCCGTCCTGGTCGAGCGCCGAGAAGCCCACGTTGTAGCGCAGCCCCTCCTTGTTGCCGCCCGAGAGCGAGACGTTGTAGTTCTGCTGGAAAGCCGTGCGGTAGAGCTGGTCCTGCCAGTCGATGCCCGGGATGTGGCGGTAGTCGTCGAGCGTCAGTCCCTCGCTGAAATAGCTCTTGTTCATCGTCTCCTCGCTGATCAGTTCGCTCTGAAGCCGGACGAATTCGTAGGAGTCCATCAGGTCGGCCTTGTTGGCGATCTTGTTCAGGGAGAACGAGGAGCTGAAGTTCACCGTGGGCTTGCCCTCGTTGCCGCGTTTGGTGTTGATCACGATGACGCCGTTGGCTCCGCGCGCTCCGTAGATGGCGGTCGCCGAAGCGTCTTTCAGCACGTCGATCGACTCGATGTCGGCGGGGTTGATCGACGCGGCGAACGACCCTTCGGACGGGAATCCGTCGATGATGTAGAGCGGGGCGTTGCTCTGCGTGAGCGAGTTGTTTCCGCGGATGGTGATATTGGCTTCGGCGCCCAGCGAGCCGTCGCCCGTGGTGACGACCACGCCGGCGATGCGTCCGCCCAGCGCCTGGTCGAAGTTGGTGACGTTGGCCTTCATCATCGTTCCCAGGTCGGCCTTGGCCACCGAGCCGGTGAGGTCGCGCCGCGTGGTGGTTCCGTAGCCGATGTTGACGATCTCGACGGCGCCGATCTGCGACGCCTCTTCGGTCATCTTGACGTTGATCGCCGTGCGTTTGCCGACATACTCCTCGACGGTCGTGTAACCCAGATAGGAGAAGACCAGCGTCTGGTCCTCCCGGGCCTTGATCGAGTAGCTGCCGTTGGCGCCCGTGGCCGTTCCCGACTGCGTCCCCTTGATCAGGACGGTTACGCCCACCAGCGGTGCACCGTTGGCGTCAACCACGCGTCCGTCCACGGCGTTCTGCGCAAAGGCGTCCCCCCCCCCGGAGTACCGATAGGGTCACCAGCGCTGCCGCGGCCATGCGTTTAAGTGCTTTTTTCATAAATAAATCAGGTTGTGGGTGAAAATGGTTATTTCTTCTTGAGCCGGAACTCCACGGGCTGTCCGTGGCGGCAGGTTATCTTCAGCAGCGTTCCGGTGTCGTGGGAAACGGCCTCCACGCCGGGATATTGTGCGGCAAGCTCCCATGCGCCGTCCAAAAGCACCTCTTTTTCGATGGGGCGGCTCTCCTGACGCGTGGTGTAGGTCTTCTCCGTGAGGCCGAGGTCGGGCGTGCAGACGCTCATCACGACCTGTCCGTCCGTGTCGGTGCGCTCCATGACGATCGACTCTCCGGTCACTTTGCGCACAAGCCCCTGGCCCGTGTATTCCCCGAAGCAGACGTAGCCCGTGATGCCCGTGGCGAGGTCCTTCACGACGTGGGCCGTGTTGTCCCGGCGCAGCACTTCGTAGCCGTCTTTCTTGATCAGGCGCGTGATCTCCTTGTTCGTGGGCTGGATGTAGACCGCATATTCGTAGGCGGCCTGCTTGGGGGCGCGGCCGTGGTCGATCCAGGCCGTGGCGAAGTTGCCCGTCTGGGGTGCGCGGGTCTTGTCGTTGGGCGAGGTCTGCTCCTTTTTGGTGATGTTCACCGCTGCGGCGTTCTTCACCACGTAGAAATTGCCCTTCGTGTCGGAGAGCGCCAGCCGCTCGCCTCCCTTGGAAAGGTTGAGCGGGAAAGCGTCGTAAAGCTCGCCGTCGACTTCTATCTGTTCGGCCGGGCTGTCCATCCGCAGCTGGAAAAGCGTCGTTTCGGTGGGGTATGCCTGGTTGTCGTTGTCGATGCCGCTGCCGAGGAAGACCATCCGGTTGTCGAAGCAGAAGACGGATTTGTATGCCGTGGCCCCGGGGGTGAAGTTCTTGCGGTCCTTTTCGACGAAATGCAGGGCCAGTATGCCGTTGCGGCCTTCGAGCGACGAGGCGCCCGAGAAGCGCTCGGGGTTGCGCTCCATGAGCGTCCCCGGCAGCGGGCTTTCCAGTTCGGGGTAGGGCAGATGGATGGTCGTGGCGCCCGGCACGCGGTTCCAGTCCCAGCCCTCCTGCACGAATCCGCTCGCCGCGGCCGAGACGGGATTGCCCGAACCGATGATCGGTGCTGAACCGTAGCTCTGGTAGCGTCCGTAGCGGTTGTCCTTGGTATAAATCTCCGATCCCCAGACATCGGTGTTGAATGCTTTGAGCGTCACCATCCAGTCGCCGCGGCGGTGGATGCCCGCGGCCCCGTAGTTATAGACGAAGAATCCCGAGGGCGTGGGACCCGCCGAAATCCCCTCTTTCCTGAAGAGGCTGTTCAACTCCTTGTCCGTGCCTTTCAGGCGCAGGTAGGCGCCCGCCAGTTCGGGGTCCGCGCCCTTGCCGCTGCCCGTCAGGTCGCCCAGCGCGGCCAGATAACCGAATGCGTTGACGTCGGCGTCGGGGATGCGGCCGTTCTTGCCGAAGGGATGGCGGCCGGCCAGGCCGAGTCCCCAGTCGCGCAGATCGGTGTAGCTGGCCATGGTCATCAGCGCCAGCTTGAAGTTGCGGCGCGCCTGCTCCGAGAGGGTGAAATCCGTTCCCCGGGTTGCTTTGCAGAAGTAGCCGATCATGGCGAATGCGCCGGTCGAGTAGGCGGGGTAGAAGCCGCCGTGGTGGAAGGTCGTGCCGTCGGGCTTGATGCCGCCGATGGTGCCCGGCGTGAAGCCGAGGCTCCCCGAGAGCCATACGCCGAGGCTCTTCATGGCGCGGTACTGTTCGGCCTCGTCGGGCAGCATCAGCGCGCTGACGATCTTGGGGATGAGCAGCGTGTGCCACGAGTCGAGCAGCTCGTCGCGGCCGTAGACGTAGGGTTTGCGGGTCTCCGCCAGGCCGCTCCAGTAGGCCAGCACCTTGACGTATTCGTCGGTCTTGCCGCGTGCGGCGATCTTGTCGCGCATGAGCCACATGGCGTCGTAGATCTTGCGTATGTTGTAGCCGTAGTGGTGGTTGGTTCCGTTGCCGTGGCCGAAGGCGAAGCCCTGGTCGATGGCGTGGTCCATCACCAGAAAGAAATCGTCGTCGTATTTCGGATCGTTGTTGATATGGCTGTTCAGCGCGAAGGCGTTGAGCATGTTCTCGATGTCGTCCAGGCGCAGTTCGCCTTTCGGGCGGTTGCACTCGTCGTTCGAGAGCAGCGGGGCGCCGATGATCCCGCCGTCGTCGGTGCGGCGGATCGCGGCCTTTTCGAAGGTCGCCCGGGCGCGCGGGATGATCGTGCCGTTGATGTAGTTGGCGCTCGACATGTTGGCCGCGATGATGCTTTCGATGCGCGATTTCACGGCGTCGAGCTGGGCCTTTTCTGCGGGCGTGACGTCGCGCAGCGGCTCTTCGTATTCGTACTGCTCCCACTCCCAGAGGCGCGCCCAGTGCCACAATTCGCGAGAGAGATTGCAGTTGTTGCCGGGAATCTGCTTGTCGGGGGTGATCTGGTCGTGGAGCTTGACCTCGGAGAAGGTCAGGCGGTCGAGGAACAGCTCGCCGCTTTCGACCCCGGCGGGCGTCGAGATCGTCAGCCGGGATACCTGCTGCGAGGCGTGGTCGCCCGGCATGTCGTTGTACTTGATCCAGCAGGCGCGCCAGCCCGTGAAATCCATGTGGAAATCGAACCGGTAGGGGACTTCGCCGGTGGGCGTCTCGAACGAGAATCGCATGTCGGCGTCGACGGCCCTGGGGTTGTAGATCCAGAGCATGACGCCCGCGCCCTTGACCCGCAGCGAGCGCATCAGCTGTCCGAAGTCGTTGAAGCGGAGCGTCGACGGCGCGCTCCACGACCAGCGCAGCGAACGGTTCCCGTCCTTGTAGTGGAGGCCGCTCAATTCGGCCGTGCTGTTTTCGCCGCATACAAAAGCCTTGGGAATTTCCGTTTCGAAACTGATTTTGGCGTCGATTGCCGCAGCGGCATGCTGGCCCCAAAGCGTGCTGAGTAGTATCCAAATCGCTGGTACAGCGTGTTTTAACATATTTTTCATAGATTCATATTTGGTCAAAAATAAATAAAGAAATTGGTTCGCCAAAATTTTTCAAAGAGAAAATAATAAAAATTTTACATTCATCAGAAAAGATTATTAAAATATGTTGCAAGTCCGAAAAAAACTTTACCTTTGTCCGAAAAGCTGATTTGGTTTACCAAAATAATCATGTTAATCACCTAATTTATGAAGATCTTATTTAAATATGCGACCGTCGCGCTCCTCCTGGCAGGGGCTGCCGCCTGCTCGCAGCCTTCGAAGCGCGCTTCGATCATTGACGAAAACATCGCCGTCGCCGAAAAGCAGATCGGCATGCTGGCCGATTCGAGCGAGACGGGCGGTGTGATCCGCATCCCCTCGACCTGGAAGAACGGGCGGATCGACTACGTGCCCGTCGACGACTGGGTGAGCGGTTTCTTCGCCGGGACGCTGTGGTACATGTACGAACTGACGGGCGACGAGGCATGGGCCGCGCGCGCACGGAAGCATACCGAGATCCTCGATTCGGTGCAGTACCTGCAATGGCATCACGACGTGGGCTTCATGGTCTACGACAGCTACGGCAACGGACTGCGGCTGAAAAACATACCCGGCTACGAGGATGTGATCGTCCAGACGGCCAAGTCGCTCGCGACGCGTTTCCGGCCGGTGCCGGGCGTCATCCAGTCGTGGGACGCCGACCGCGGCTGGCAGGGCGAGCGCGGCTGGCAGTGCCCGGTGATCATCGACAACATGATGAATCTCGAACTGATGTTCAAGGCCACGGAGTTTTCGGGCGACAGCACCTATTATAATATCGCGGTGAAGCATGCCGACCGAACGATGAAGGAGCACTTCCGCGACGATTACAGCTGTTATCACGTCGTGGACTACGACCTGACGACGGGCGACGTGCGCGGACGCTGCACGGCGCAGGGCTATGCCGACGATTCGGCGTGGGCGCGCGGACAGGCATGGGCCGTCTACGGCTATACGGCCTGCTACCGTTACACGGGCGACAAACGCTACCTCGACCATGCGCGGAAGGTGGCCGGTTTCATGCTGGGCGACAAGAACATGCCCGCCGACCTGGTTCCCTACTGGGACTACGATGCGCCGAACATTCCCAATGAACCGCGCGACGTCTCGACGGCGGCCATCATCGCTTCGGCGTTCTACGAAATGTACACCTATACGGGGGACGGGCTGTATAAGCAGAAGGCCGACCGGATCGTCGAGTCGCTCTCGTCGCCGGCCTACCGCGCTCCGGTGGGCGGCAACGGCGGGTTCCTGCTGATGCACTCCGTGGGCAGCATCCCGCACGGCAGCAATATCGACGTGCCGCTGAACTACGCAGATTACTATTTCCTTGAGGCACTGATCCGCAAGGGCCGTGTGGAGGCGGGCGAACCTTTGTTTTAAACCGGATGCCCATGTATAAACTGTTGTTTCTCGCCGCTGCGTCGGTGTGGTCGTGGGCCGCACCGGCGCAGTCGGTGCGGGAGGTCGCCGATGCGCGGATTCTTTCGTTCGAGGAGTCTGCGGCGCCTTTCACGGCGTCGGAAGGCTCGTCGCTGTCCGTCTCGGGCGACCATTATAAGCACGGCGCCCACGCGCTCCGCTGGCAATGGTCGCGGGCGGGCGCCCGGGTGCGCATCGAATCCCCGGTGGGTTACCTGTCGGAAAATCCCAATCCCAGGGAGACCTCCGTTTCGACCTTCGTGTTCTGGGTCTACGCCCCGAAGGCGCTCGACGGGAAATTGCGTTTCGAGTTCCGCAAGGAGGGGCGCACCTGCGCGTGGTTCGACTACGGACTGGAGTTCACCGGCTGGCGCGGGGCATGGGTGGCTTTCGACCGCGACATGCAGGGCCGGCCCGAGGAGGGGATGGACGAACTGGTCGTCACGGCGGAGGGCGTCGAACGGGGCGAGTTGTATTTCGACCACCTGATTCTCTCCTCGTTTCAGGACGTGCGGCACCATACGGCCGATTTCCAGGCGCCGTTCATCAACGCCGCGACCACGAGCCACTGGCTCACGCTGCTGCAATCGTGGCGCAATCCGATGCCCGCACTCCCCGCCGCGGTCGGTGAGGGGGAGCGGCGCGATATGGCGACCGTCGAACGGCGTCTGCGCGAACTGCTGCTCGAAGGCCGGAAGCCGATGGCGATGAAGACCCTGCGCAAACGCTTCGACGCATACGGCATTGCGGAAAATCCCGACGGGACGCTTCGGGGCAAGCCGATCTGGTTCGTGCGCTATGCCGAGACCTATATCAATCTGGGCCATCCCGATGTCGGCAAACTGTTCAACGACAACGGCCAGACGCTGCGCAAATACAACGACTTCCTGTTCCAGGTCGCCGTGGCCCACGATGCCGCTGCGGACGCCGCCGAGCGGGCGGAGCTGGAACGGATGTATGTGCTGCTGACGCGGCATCTTCTGGATCAGGGCTTCGCCGCGGGAAGTGCGCAGGGAACCCTGCACCACCTGGGGTACAGCATGCGCAATTTTTACACGGCTCCCGTCATCATGCGCGACGTGCTGCGTCGCGCCGGGCTGGAACACGACGTGCAGCAGGCTATGGAGTGGTTTTCGGGCGTGGGCGAGGTGAAACTTCCGCCGGCGGAGCCGGGGATGGACATCGACGCGTTCAACACCTCGCTCGTCGGCCGTCTGGCGAGCATCGTGATGCTCCCGGACACCCCGGTGAAGGCGGCCTGGCTGGAGGCGTTCTCCCGTTGGGTCGACAACGGATATAAGGTCACCGAGGGGACCGGACCCTGCTTCAAGAGCGACGGCACGGTCTTCCACCACCGGCGCCACTACCCGGCCTATGCCGTGGACGGGTTCAGCGGCGGGGCCGTGAATGCCGTGTGGCTGTTGTCGAAGACGCAGTTCGCGGTGAGCGCCGAAAGCCATGCCGTTCTGAAACGCGCGCTGCTCGAAATGCGCTTCTACTGCAATCTGCGGTCGTTTCCGCTGGCCCTTTCGGGCCGTCATCCCGACGGCCGCGGCGAACTGGTCCCGTGGCATTATGCCCGGCTGGCCGTTGCGGGTACGTCCGACGGCCGCGGGGAGATCGACCCGGAGCTGGCCGCCGCCTACCTGCGTGTGGCCAAAGGAAAAGACGCTTATACGCGGCTGTTCGCCGAAAAGGGCTTCGCTCCCGAACCTTCGCCTGCGGGGAACCGCGTCTACGGCTACAATGCCTCGGTGTCGCACCGGCGCGCCGACTGGCTGGTGACCGTCGCGGGCCACAGCCGCTATCTCTGGTCGGCGGAGATTTACCAGGGAGCCAACCACTACGGCCGCTACCTGACGCACGGCAGCATGCAGCTGCTTGCAGACGGCGATCCCGTGAGCGCCTTCGGCAGCGGGTTCCGGCAGGAGGGCTGGGACTGGCGGCACATTCCCGGGACGACGGCGCTCGAAATCCCGATGGAGCGGATGAAGGCCGATATCCGGAACGTCGACACCGCGTCGGGCTACGAGGAGATGCTCCTCTCTGACGAGGCCTTCGCCGGAGGCGTCAGCCACAGGGGCCGCGACGGGGTGTTCGCGATGGAACTCCACGAGCACGACAAATACAACGGTTCGCTGCGGGCGCGCAAGTCGTGGTTTTTCTTCGACAACCGCATCGTCTGTATGGGTTCCGACATCGAAAACAAGGCCGAGGGCGGTGTGCATACGACGCTGTTCCAGAATTTTCTGGTGGATGCGGCCGATCCGCTCGTCGTGAACGGCGAGGCGGTGACGCAGTTCCCCTACCGGGCCGAACTTGCGGGCGGCGCCGTCCTGCGCGACAACCTGCGCAACGCTTACTTCGTGCCGAAAGGTAGGGTAGTCGTTTCGAAATCACTTCAGCGTTCGCTCGACGAGGAGACCGACGCTCCGACCGAAAATAATTTCGCAACGGCCTGGATCGACCACGGCAGCGGGTCCGTCAGCGGCGGCGGGTACGAATACATGCTGGCCGTGCACGCTTCGGACGAAGAGACGGCCCGCTACGCGCGGGAACTTCCCTACGAGGTGCTGCGCCGCGACGCCTCGGCCCATATCCTGCGCGACAGGCTGTCGGGCGCGGTGGGTTATGCGCTCTTCGCCCCCGGTAAGGTGGGCGAGGGGTTGCTGGAAAGCGTTTCGCTGCCTTCGCTGGTGATGATCGGCGGGGATGGCGAAGGGCTGACGGTGAGCGCTGCGGACCCCGACCTGCGTTTCTACGAGGGGCCGAGCGACGAGGTGTTCGATGCCGACGGCAGGCGCGCCGAGCGGAGCGTCTACTCCCGCAAGTGGATCGACAATCCCTCGGGAGAGTCGCAGCTGGAGGTCGTGATCCGCGGCCGCTGGCAGTCCGCAGACGATAGGCCAGAGTGCCGGATCGAACCTGCGGGCGAAAACACCGCTTTGATCTTCACGTGCCGCGAAGGTGCGACGCGCGAAGTGAACCTGATTGAAATGAAATAAGACACGATGTTGAAAATTAGAATTGCAATTCCGTTTGCGGGCCTCGCCCTGACGGCCTGCGGGCAGTCGGAGGCCGGGCGCCCCAACGTGATCTACGTATTTCCGGACCAGTATCGCAACTCCTCGCTGGGGTTCTGGAGCGATCCGGAGTTCGCCGCCGAGGTGGGGTGGAAGGGCGATCCGGTCGCAACGCCCAACCTCGACCGCTTCGCCCGCGAAGCCACGGTGCTGACCGAGGCGGTGAGCAATTTCCCCGTGAGCAGCCCCCACCGGGGCATGTTGCTTTCGGGCATGTATCCCGAGCGGAACGGCGTGGTGCTGAACTGCATGTCGGAGCGTCCCGAAAGTTCGCTGCGCGAGGACGTCGAGTGTATCGGCGACGTCTTCTCGGCGGCGGGCTACGACTGCGCCTATATCGGCAAGCTGCACGCCGACTTCCCGACGAAGAACAACCCCCAGCGTCCGGGAACCTACGTCAGCGACGCCGTTCCCGAGTGGGACGCCTACACGCCGCCCGAACGCCGCCACGGGTTCAACTACTGGTACTCCTACGGCACCTACGACGTGCACAAGCATCCCCATTACTGGGATACCGACGGCAACCGTCACGATGTCAACGAGTGGTCGCCGCGGCACGAAGTTTCGAAAGCCATCGAATATATCGAAAACAAGGGCGGCGTGCGCGATCCCGAAAAACCGTTCCTGATGATGATCGGCATGAATCCGCCGCATTCGCCCTACGCTTCGACCGACGACTGCGACCTGGAGGGGTATGAACGTTACAAGGACAAGTCGCTGACCGAACTGCTCGTGCGCGACAACGCCGACACGACGATGGCCAAGGCCGCCGCCGTGCGTTACTATTTCGCCAACGTGAGCGGTATCGATCGCGAGTTCGGCCGCCTGCTCGCTGCGCTGGACAGGGCGGGGCTTACGGAGAACACGATCGTGGTCTTCGCTTCGGACCACGGCGAGACGATGACCAGCCATTCGACCGACGACCCCAAGAACTCGATCTGGCGCGAGTCGCTGAACATTCCCTTTCTGGTGCGCTATCCGGGGCGGGTGCCGCACCGTGTGGACGATCTGCTGCTCTCGACGCCCGACATCATGCCGACGCTGCTGGGGCTGGCGGGCCTCGGGGAGCGGATTCCCGCGAGTGTCGAGGGGCGCGACTACTCGGCCGTGCTGCGGCAGGACGCCGTGCAGCCCGAACGCCCGCGCGCTGCCCTTTACATGCGCAACCTCGACGGCGGGCGCGATGCCGACGGACTGGTCCGCGGCTTCTTCGCCCAGGCGCGCGGCGTGAAGACCGCAACGCATACGATGGAGCTGCGCATCGGCCGCGACGGGACGCTCGAACGCGTGCTGATGTTCGACGATGCGGCCGATCCCTACCAGCTGCACAACCTCGCGCCGGAGGAGCATCCCGCGCTGTTCGCCGCGCTGTGCCGCGAACTGGCTGTGTTGCTGCGCGACAACGACGACGTGTGGTTCCGCGAGGGCGTCTTGTCCGACGTGGTTCCCTATGATACGAATAACTAACAATCAATCGGATATGAATAAATTGTTTTTGTGGATTGCAGCGGCCTCGGCCTTTGTGCTGCAATCGTGTGAGAACACCGACGGCATCCGCGACGAGATCGGGAGCCTGCGCGACCGGGTGATTGCGCTGGAGGCGAAGATCGGCAGCGTGAACACCTCCATCGTGGCGCTCCACAAGTTGATGGACGAGTCGACGATCATCGTCGGGATCGAACCCAACGCAAAGGGGTACGAGATCGAGTTGAGCGACGGAACCCGGCTGCCCGTCATCCTCGGTGAGAAGATCGAGGCGCTGGTTCCCGTCATGGGCATCGACGCCGAGGGCTACTGGACCGTGAGCCTCGACGGCGGAGCCACTTCCGAGCGGCTGAAGGTCGGCGGAGAGTACGTTTCGGCATGGCCCGTTTCGGGCGGCGACCATAAGCCCGGCGCCGAGGGCGTCACCCCGCAGCTGAAGGTTTCGGCCGACGGGGAGTGGCTCGTGAGCCTCGACGGCGGGGCGACCTACGCGCCGCTTTTGCAAAACGGACAGCCGGTCAATGCCTTGGGGGATAAAGTCGTCGTCAGTTACAGTTCGGCCTTCAAGTCGGTGACTTACGACGCGACGACCGGACTTTTGGCGGTCGAACTGCTCGACGGCGAAAAACTTACGCTTCCCGTCTTCGACGATTTCGGACTGACGGTGACGGCTTCCGACAACGAGACTTTCCGCCTCGGGGAGACCCGGGCCTTCGAGGTCGTGCAGAACAACGTCGCCGAGGCGGTGATCGACGCGCCTGCGGGCTGGACGGCCGTGCTTGGCGAGACGACGCTGACGGTCAAGGCTCCCGCGACGTTCGACGCCGCTTCGCAGCAGGCGGCGGTCTCGGTGACGGTCTATTCGGACAGGAAATACCGGAAACTCGTCACGCTGAACGTGACGCTGCTCGACGAGCAGGTGGATGCCAACGCCGCTCTGGCATGGCGGAATTTTAAGGCCGGAACTGCGGATAACGTCCTGCTCGATTATTCGTATGCCGGTTACAAGCACGGCGAGGAGGCTCCGGCCGATGTCTGGGGACTGGGCTACAAGGTTTACAACGTCGTCGACTACGGCGCCGATCCCACGGGCGTCAGGTCCTCGCGCGGGGCGTTGACTGCGCTGCTCAAGGAGCTGAAACTTTCCGGGCGGAGCGATGCGGGGGCGAACCTCGCGAATGCCAATGCCCGGGCGGTGATCTATTTCCCCGAGGGGCGTTTCGTCCTCCACAACGACGACGACAACGTGGTGGACCCAACCTCCGCCAACCAGAAATACACCGATTCGAAGGGGAACAACCGCAGCGAGGAGATTTTCATTCGCGGGGGGTATTTCGTGCTCAAGGGCGCGGGCCGCGGCAAGACGACGCTCGTCATGGACACGCCCAACCTGCCGAACAACTCGGAGCAGATGTGGTCGTCGCCCATGATGATCAATATCAAGCACAATTCGGGACTTTCGGACCTCACGACGGTGACGGGCGACGCCGCACGCGGCACGTTCTCGGTGGAGGTGGCTTCGGCGGCCGGCATCGGGAAGGGCGACTGGGTGTGCCTTTCGCTTTCGAACAACGACCCGACGCTGGTGGCGCAGGAGCTGGCGCCGCACCGGGTCGAGGGAAACATGACCGATATTCAGACCATTACGGTCGAGGACTATCACCAGGTGGCTTCCGTAAGCGGCAACCGCGTGACCTTCGCCGAACCGATCATGTACGCCGTGGAGGCCAAATGGGGCTGGAAAATCCGCAAATACCCCCATTATGAACATGTCGGCGTCGAGGACCTCACGTTCGAGGGCCGCTCGAAGGAGAACTTCGGCCACCACGCTTCGTGGGAGGACGACGGGGCCTACAAGCCGCTCAACATGATGCGTCTGACCGATTCGTGGATTCGCCGCGTCGATTTCAGAGGCGTCAGCGAGGCGTTGTCGATCGTGTCGAGCGCCAACTGCTCGGCCTACGACATAGAGATCAGCGGCAACCGCGGCCACTCGGGCGTGCGCTCGCAGTCCTCGTCGCGCATCTTCATCGGCAAGGTCTGCGACCGCAGCCGCGGGCAGGCTGTTTCGCCGCCCTATACGAGCACGGGGTATTTCGAAAACGCCGGACAGTACCACGCCTCGGGAGTGTCGAACACCTCGCTGGGGGCCGTGCTGTGGAACAACACGTGGGGTGACGACGCCTTCTTCGAGTCGCATTCCAGGCAGCCGCGCGCCACGCTCGTCGACCGCTGCACGGGCGGATTCGTGCAATGGCGTTTCGGCGGCGACGAAACCAACGTGCCCAACCACCTGGGCGACCTGACGATCTGGAATCTGAACGCCACGCGTGCGGCGCACGATTTCGGGGCCGAACCGTTCAAGTGGTGGCTCTCCTCGGACAAGTGGTGGAAGACCATGCCGCCGATCATCGTCGGATTCCACGGCGCGGCGGTCACCTTCGACGAGAGCGCCGAACAGGTGAAATACCTCGAAAGCAACGGCGCGGCCGTCGAGCCGCTGTCGCTCTACGAAGCGCAGCTGCGCCAGCGGTTAGGGTATGTCCCCGCATGGCTCAATTCTTTGAAATAGAATAAAAAACCAAACATATTATGAAAAAGTATCTGATCCTGATCTTCGTCGCGCTGGCTGCGGTTTTCCAGTCGTGCGACAACAACGACGACCTGTGGGATGCGATCGACGACCTGAAGAGCCGCGTGCAGGCGCTCGAAACGCAGGTCGACGCGCTGAACGGCAACATCGAGGCGTTGCAGAAACTCTACGGCGGCGCCACGATCTCCAAGGTCGAGACCTCCGATGGCAAATACGTCGTCACGCTGACCAACGGCGAGACCATCGAACTGGTGCAGGGCAGCGAGGCCGAGGCCGTGATTCCGATCGTCTCGATCAACGACAAGGGCGAGTGGCAGGTGTCGACCGACAACGGAGCCACGTTCACCTCGCTCGGCGTGAAGGCCGTGGCCGAGGACGGCACGACGCCCCGGTTCCGCATCGACGAGGCCACCGGCTACTGGCAGGTGAGCTACGACGGCGGCACCTCCTTCGAAAATGTGAAGGACACCAAGGGCCAGCCCGTCGAGGCCATCGGCTCGGGTACGGTGACCGACAAGTTCTTCGAGGAGGTGAAGGTCGACGGCGGCGATCTCTATATCAGGCTGCTCGGCGGCGAGGAACTGCGCATTCCGATCGTGAGCGATTTCTTCTGCCGGATCGTCACGCCGACCGAGGGCGTGCAGACGTTCGACGCCGGGGCCACCAAACGTTTCGTGGTGGAGATCCGAGGGGTCGAGCAGGTGAAACTGTCGGCTCCCGAGGGTTGGTCGGCACGCCTGACCGATGCCGTGGATGAGCGGGCCGAACTGATCGTGACGGCCCCCGCAGCCGTGACCCGCGCCACGGCCGACACGTCGAAGGACGTGGCGATCGAGGCCTTTGCGGCCGGCGGGCTTTCGACGGTGGCCAAAATCCAGGTCGAGAGCACCGGAACGGCTCCCGCCGCTCCGACGGTTGCGGTGACCAACTCCGCGACGGTCGAGCCCACGCAGTCGGCGCTGACCTTCGACGTTGCGCCCTCGGCCAATGCCGACGGCTGGAAATACCTCTGCCTCAAATCGACGGAAGCGGCTCCCGACGCCGCCAGGGTTCTTGCCGAAGGCACGGCCGGCGCGGGTACGGGCGTGACGGTCGGGAATCTCGAAGCCAATACGGCCTATACGATCTACGTGGTCGCCTATGCCGGCGATCTGACGAGCGAGGTGGCAAGCGTCGGGAACACGACGGCGGAGGCTCCCGTTACCGCCGAGACGGACTACTATCGGGATTATCAGGACGGGAAAGACATCGCGCTGGGCGACCTGACGATCAATAAGACGGTCTATCCGGAAGCGCAGTTGCTCAAGCCCTCCGAACTGACCGCTGCGATCATTACGGCCGGAGGTTTGATTTTCGTCGACAACTCCGATGCTGCCGATCTGTCGTTCACGATTTCGGGCGCGTCGATCAATATGGGCGACATCGTGCTGATCGGCCGTTATCCCGAACGTGCGCAGGCGACGATCTCCGGGCCGGAACTGCGTTGCAAGTACAATGCGGCTTTCAAGAACCTGCATATCGCGGCTTCGGGCAATTACAACCTCTTTACGACGACCAATGCCACCTATGATCCGACGCTGCATGTCGAGGATTGTACCGTGGATGCCGCCTACAATGTGGTTTACGATTCGCACAATACGCAGAATTTCAAGAGTGTCTATTTCGGGAATTCGATCGTGAAGATGACCGTCGCCAACAAACCGTTCTATTCGACCAAGGCGAAGGACGCGCATACGCAGCAGTTGATTCGTCTGGATAACAACGTATTTTATGCCGAAACGCCTTTGCAGAACTACCTGATCAACTGCGGGGACAGGTCGCAGGCATTCCAGACGACCCGGCTTCAGGTCGAGGTGACGAACAATACGATTTATAACATTTACCAGCCGAACATTATGATCCGTGCTTATGTTCTGGCGGGGCTTACGGTAACTAAAAACGTCGGTTATTACACCGGAGTTACTGCCAAGAGCTATCTGACGGGTGTGTATGACACGGCCGGATTTACGGCTGACAAGGCGGAGGTAACCTATAATTACCTCTACACCGCGCCGGTCAGCGATACGAATTTCTGGTCGGCGAAGCATACCGGAAGCTACACGCCTGCAAACAACCAGATGGGCGACGGCGTGGAAGCTCCGTTCTCTTCGATGGATGCGGCGAAGGGGTATTTCCCGGTCGACGCTTCGGTGGTGAAGACGGGTGCGGGAGCGACCTACGACACGAAGGCGTGGTTCAAGGCGGAGTAATTCCGGCTTGCCGTAACGAAAAACTCCGGCCTGCGAAAATGCAGGCCGGAGTTTTTTTTCGTTGAGCCGAAGAGGCGGATCAGCCGATCCAGCTTGTCAGAATCTTCATGCCGCCGTCGGGCGTGAAGGCGAGCGAACGGGCCGAAGCCGGAATCAGGACCGTTTCGCCCTGGTGCACCGGAACCGCTGCGCCGCTGTCGTCGGTGAGCGTGCCGCGGCCCTCGATGCAGATCGCCACGACGAACGAGTCGAGCGACGCGAGGTCGAGCGTCTCGGGGCGGGTCAGATCGTAGAGCGACGTGGTGAAATAAGGGCACGACACCAGCTCCACGCGCGTGTCCTGCGCCGGCTCGTAATGCGTCCGGTAATCGGGCAGCACGGTGTAGTCGATGGCGCCCTTCGCCAGTTCGGTGTGCAGTTCGCGGGTGTTGCCGTTGGCATCGCGGCGGTTGAAATCGTAGATGCGGTAGGTGATGTTCGAGGTCTGCTGGATTTCGGCGATGAACGACCCCGCGCCGATCGAGTGCACACGTCCCGCGGGCAGGAAAAACACGTCGCCCGGTGCGATCTTGTAGTCGGCCAGGATGTCCGTGATGGTGTTGTCTCCGACGCTGGCCTCGTACTCGGCCGGCGTTACCTGCTTCGAGAAGCCCGAACGCAGGTGCGCGTCCTTATCCGCCGACACCACGTACCACATTTCGGTCTTGCCCTTGGATTTGTGGCGTTTCCATGCCAGCTCATCGTTCGGGTGCACCTGGATCGAGAGGTCCTGCCGGGCGTCGATGAACTTGATCAGCAGCGGGAACTCCTCGCCGAAACGCCCGTAGTTGGCTTTGCCCAACAGCGCCGCGCCGTGGCGGGCGATCAGTTCCGGGAGCGATGTCCCGGCTTCGGGGCCTTCGGCGACGACGGACTCGTTGTCCTTGACGCCCGAAAGCTCCCAGCTTTCGCCGATGTTGCGCTGGTCGGTGGCGATTCCCTTGTAAGGGGCGATCTTCTCGCCGCCCCAGATCAGGGATTTCAGAATCGGTTGAAATTTATACATGGTCGATCTATTTTATGCGTTTTCCGTGTCGAGCTGGCTCAAGGCGAAAGCGTATGCTCCGACCGAAATGGCTTGGCTCGCGCCGAGTTTCGAAATGGTCACGCCGATGCGTTTTTGCGGGTCGTAGGCCACGTAGCGGTCCGTGCCGTAGACTTTCAGGGGCCGCTGCGCGCCCTTGGCGAATTCGCGGAATTCAGTCTCGTCGTCCAGATCGTAAACCTTCATCTGCACGCGGTTCAACTCGTTGCCGTTGAGTTGGTGCATCTTCGAACGCAGCTCGTTCAGCAGGCTGGGCATGATCCATTTGCGGGCCGCCGTGATGCCGCCGCCGATGACGATCAGGCCGTCCACCAGCGTCACGGCCGTAGCCATGGCGTCGCCGGCGATCTCGCCCATTTCGGCAAAAGCCTTCTTCGCGGCCTCGACATCTCCCGGGCGTTTACCCTCGGCGATTTCGCAGATATCTTTCGGTTCGAAGGTGTGGTTCACGTCGCCCGAAGCTTCGCCGTAGACGCGTTTCACGGCACGGATCGACGCCCCGTCCTCGACGATGATTTCGGGCATTTTCTTGTGACGCAGGCAGAACGTCTCGACGCATGAGTTGTCGCCGCGGTTCAGCCGGTTGTCGATCACAAGGCCCACGCCGAGTCCCGTGCCGAAGGTGTAGCCGACGAGGTTTTTGTATTTCTTCGGGCTTCCCAGCGCTTCGAGCCGGGCGTTGACCTCGGGCAGGGCGCCTCCCAGCGCCTCGCCGTAGGCGAACAGGTCGCCGTCGTTGTTGATGTATACCGGGATGCCGAATTTCGCTTCGAGGAACGGACCCAGCGCCACGCCTTCGCGGAACGACGGGAAGTTGGGCAGATAACCGCCGATGATGCCGTTCGGATAGTCGGCCGGGCCGGGGAATGCGAAACTGATGGCTACGGGTTTTTCGGACAGACGGTCGATGACGGCCTGGAACCCTTCGACCATCGTCGCGAGGCATTTGTCGAGGTTCTCGGCATGCGACGGGAGGGTGATCGGCTCCACAATGAATTTGTTGGCCTGCATGGCGCCGAAAACGAGGTTCGTGCCGCCGGCGTCGAGGGTGATGACCACCCGGTTGTCATGGCTGTACATATTGAGTAGTTTTGTTTGGATTGCCGGTGTTCCGGCAGGCAAAGATACATAAAAATTGAACGGGTGCAAAACCGAATTGCGCGAAAAAGGCCGGCGACTGCTGCCGCCGGCCTTTTTCAGGACCTTGCCTTGTGTCAGTTGTTTTCGGGACGCAGCTTGCGCACGACGGCGCCGGTCTGCCACATCTCGCTTTCGCGCATCTCGCGCAGCTCCTCGTTGAGCTTCTCGCGGTAGTCGGGTTTGCTGTTCAGGTCGATCGAACGCTGGGCCTCGTTGCCGGCGGCCACCTCCCTGTACAGCTCTTCGAAGACGGGTTTCGTGGCGTCGCGGAACTTCTTCCACCAGTCCAGCGCGCCGCGCTGGGCCGTGGTCGAACAGTTGGCGTACATCCAGTCCATGCCGTTCTCCGAGACCAGCGGCATGAGCGACTGGGTCAGCTCCTCGACCGTTTCGTTGAAGGCCTCCGAGGGGGTGTGGCCGTTGGCGCGCAGCGTGTCGTACTGGGCGGCGAAGATGCCCTGGATGGCGCCCATCAGCGTGCCGCGCTCGCCCGTGAGGTCGGAGTAGACCTCGCGCTTGAAGTCGGTTTCGAACAGGTAGCCCGAACCCACGCCGATGCCCAGCGCCACGACGCGTTCGAAGGCGCGGCCCGTGGCGTCCTGGAACACCGCATAGCTCGAATTGAGTCCGCGGCCCTGGAGGAACATGCGCCGCAGCGAGGTTCCCGAGCCTTTCGGGGCGATCAGGATCACGTCCACGTCGGCCGGGGGCACGATGCCCGTGCGCTCCTTGTAGGTGATGCCGAAGCCGTGGGAGAAATAGAGGGCCTTGCCCGGCGTGAGGTGCTTTTTGATTGAAGGCCATACGGCGATCTGCCCGGCGTCGGAGAGCAGGTACTGGATGATCGTGGCGCGCTCGGCGGCCTCCTCGATGCCGAAAAGCGTCTGGCCCGGCACCCAGCCGTCGGCTACGGCCTTGTCCCAGCTCGCGGAGCCTTCGCGCTGGCCCACGATGACCCTGAATCCGTTGTCGCGCAGGTTGAGCGACTGTCCGGGGCCTTGCACGCCGTAGCCGATGACGGCGATGGTCTCGTCCTTGAGTGTTTCGAGCGCTTTTTCCAGAGGAAATTCCTCGCGGGTTACGACGTTCTCTTCGACGCCGCCGAAATTGATCTTTGCCATGATTTTCGTGATTTTGAGTTTGTTATATGTTCTGAAAGTTATTTTTCGCTTTTGCTCCCTTCTTCATCGGATTCGGCCCTTAAACGGTCGATTTCTTCAAGGTACTCGTTCAGCAGCTCGCGCCGCGACTTGATGATGGCCACCGTGCCGCTGCGCACGAACTGCTGTACGCCGTAGGGTTGCAGCAGGCGGAACAACGCCTGCGTGTCGGCTTTGTGGCCGGTCTTCTCGACGACGATGTAGTCCTCGTCGATCTCCAGAATGCGGACGTTGTGTTCCCTGACGAGTTGTTCGACGCCCCGGCTGCGGGTCACCTTGTAGAGGGCGATCTCCTGCTGCACGACCTCGTCGGGGGTGTAGACGAAGGTCTTCAGCACGTCGATCTTCTTCTCGACCTGCCGCACGAGTTTGTCGACCTGATCGGGTGTGGTGCGGACCGCGATGGTGAATTTGTGGATGCCCTGCAACGCCGATTCCGAGGTCGTGAGGCTCTCGATGTTCACGTCGCGGCAGGTGAAGACGGTGGTGATCTGGCTCAGCAGGCCCACCTTGTTCTCCGAAAACACGGTGATGATGTATTCCTGTTCCATACGCTGTTTCGTTTTATTCGAACCGGATTTCCGATACCGGGGCGCCCGCCGGGACCATCGGGAAAATGTTCTCTTCGCCCTCGACGCGCACCTCCAGCAGGAAGGCGCCTTCGGAGGCTTTCATGGCGGCGATGGCCTCGTCGAGTTCCTCGCGCCGTTCGACGCAGCGGTACGAAAGGCCGTTGCCGCGGGCGATCAGCCCGAAATCGGGGTTGACCATCTCCGTAAAGGAGTAGCGGCGGTCGTAGAACAGCTCCTGCCATTGGCGCACCATGCCGAGGAACGAGTTGTTCAGCAGGACGATTTTCACGGGGATCTTCGACTGGAAGATCGTGCCCAGCTCCTGAATGGTCAT